>OGFD01001284.1_pt1 | contig 12872 bp, 5 predicted proteins | sample 1570851 | NCBI WGS metagenome assembly OGFD01 (sample SAMEA2582077, study PRJEB24529) | metagenome | biome: Human gut stool | place: China | collected 2011
GGCTTTTCATATGTCTAACAGCTTCTAGATGTCGGTAATAAGCTTGCTTGTCTTCATGTGAGAGTGAATCCACACGAAGTCGCTCACGTGCTTCTGGTAATCCTGCAGCAGTGGCTTCGGAGCTGATTGAGCCTGTTTTCAGAAATTCTATCCATTCGTCAAGAGGGGTAGTTGCTATCTTGTCAAAATCATTGACACGTAGTATGTAGTACTCAGGGAACAAGTCGCCAGGGCTCTTTCTAAGTTTTAGATCTTTATCCTTGATGCCAAAGAATTTCTCGTTCTGTCGGATGGAGAGCTTAAGAGTATCATGTGGTTCGTGCTCGCCGATGAATTCGGTTTTACCATGGTACACATAATCTTTTCCTTGTCCTAGTTCGAAATAGACGATGTTAATGGAATACACCTTGCGAACCGCTTCGTATGGTTTCCCAAGACCAATATACTCTGTTATTGCCTTAGATACGCCATAGAGCATGCGATGGAAATAAGTATGCTCACGACTATTTTGTACTTCAATGATGCATAACTGTTCATCCTCGCTTTCTGCCAGAATATCTACTCGGTTATATTTATCGTCTTCGTTTTCTTGGTTACTTTCGCTCTCCAGGAAGCGGTGAATCTTAAAATTCTTTCCAAGTAATGAAGACAGGAAACCCTCTAGCACAACATAGTTTGCCTTGTTGCGCAGCAGGCGTTTCATCGCCCAGTCAAATCTTATATAGTTTTCTCCGTTCATTCTCTTTTCTTATATTTCTTAATATTACGCTGCAAAGATACGCTTTTCTTTCGTAACTTCCAAGAAATTAACAAAAAAAGTTTTTGTGGGTGGTAGGGGAGAAGGAGATAAACAAAAAAGTGCAACGCCCGATAGGGGCATTGCACTTTAATATGATAGTTTGATTGAATTTATCTAATCCAACGTGGGTCACCTGCTGTGCCATACTTGTCAACATAGGCATCCTGGAGGTAGAACTCATTCTTTGCAGGGTTAGTAAATACTTCTGTACCCTTGGCACCGATAGCATCACCAATCTTGCCATTGCTCCATGTACATTCGTTTGTAAAGTAGGTATTTGTACATGTTACCTTCTTGGTAGATACAGCCTTCATTGCAATAGGAGAATCCCAACCCAAGAGACATGACTCGAATTCTGGTACTGGATTCATTTTATTCAAGTTAATGAAATTCTTGCCAGCTATACCGCAGTTCCAGAATGTACTGTTAGTGAATGTCATGGCAATATCATTTTGCTGCGCATTTACAATACATCCATCTGCTTCTACATTTGCAATTGTAGAATTGGTAATCTTGATACTCTTGACGCAGTTGTCATTTGTAATCTTTGAGTTTACAACTCCATAGCTACCAATGTTGTTGATAACACAGTCATTGATGTTGACAGCATCAGTCTGCTTGGTATAACCATTAAATCTGACAACGCCACGTGTATTGCTGATATTACATTTTTCCAATTCGATGGAACCGATATTGCCTGCTTCTGCATCTGGTGTGATAACGTAATCGTTATCTGTTCCTGCGTTCTTCAAACTCATGTTCTTGAACTTAACGATACCCTTGTCACCTTCCAGTTTTACAACTTTTACTGTCCATTCTGGCTTGTTGTTTCCTTCAGCACCCCAGAAGTAGATGTTCTTGATGTTTGAAGGAACAGTAGTAGAACCTTCGTCAATTTTGGCACCCTGTGGGAAGATAATGACAACGTCGCTCTGTGTTGCACTTGCCAAGAGGTCTGCGATGGTAGTGTTTGCATCCCAGTTGAGATATTCATAGTTCTCAGGTAACTCCTCTGTAGTGCGGAACTTTAATTCGCCACGTTTCTTATCACCGGCAAAAACTCTTACTGTGTAGCTGTAGTTAGCCTTCAAACCTTCGATATTGTAAGATTTTGCTGTAGCTAAATCTGCACCATTTACCTCAACAGAACCTTCTTCTGCTTCCTCTCCATTACTTACATGATACCATGCGATGCGGGTTACATTGCTAAGGTCTTTATTCTCGCTGAATTCTACTAAAGCAGTTTTGGCTTTAGGAGTAACTTTTGAGATAATCTGCTCAGCCTTTGTTGTAAAGCTCTTATCTTCGAGATATACCCACTTTGAAGTCTTGCCCTCATCATTCATACTACGAAGGCGCAGATAATAAGTAGTTTCTGCTTCCAAACCATCAATAGTAGCTGGTGTTGTTGTTAGGGTTGCAGTCTGACTGTTTGCTGCTGTGCCCAATTCCATCTCGTCATTGAGCTCTTCTGTACTGTATTCCACCTGATAGCTGGTAGTATTAGGTGTTTTGTCGAATGTAATTTCGGCAGAGTTCTCGTCAGGACTTACGCTCAGACTTGTTGTATGGAATAGACGGTCAAATGATGAGTCTACATCCCAATCATTCTGGTCAGCGCAAGAACTGAAAGGAACTGCACCCAGGAGCATGAATGCTCCTGAAAGTGCTATGTTTGTTATTTTATTGAGTTTCATCTTTCTAGTCTTTTATGTTTAGAAACCATAAGAGTTTTGAATCATATTGCGAGAGTCAGCAATAGTAGATGTTGCGATAGGTAACAAATAGCGGTTCTTGACAGTAGTGTTAAGACCTGCACTGATATATGGTAACTTCTTCAAGAGGTTCTCTTGCTTCTTGTTCTCATTGCCTGCTCCCCACCAGTTTGCGCTCTTGTAGCCGCTAGTGCTTGATGGAGCAGCATACCAGCATACAGAATTCATGTCAATGCTGATGTTACCTTCTTCGTCTTTGATCTCCTTATAGTACAACTTGTCAGGATATTCATTGATTTCTTCCTGATACTTTGCCTTGAACTCGTCAATCTTGGAACTCAGGATATTCCAGCGCTCCAAGTCGAACTTGCGGACACCTTCACCAGTGAATTCCCATGCGTTCTCATCAACGATGGCATTGAAGAATCCTTCTTTGTCTGTTGGCAAGCTGTTGACATAATCCTGAGCAGCAGACTTAGCATTCTCTGCAAATGCACGGGTATGAACCTGAGCCAATGCCTGACGTGCAGTCAAACCTGCTCCGCCTGTAGCGTCATCTGGTCCGCCATTCAACTCGTTGATACACTCTGCATAGTTAAGCAATACTTGAGAATAGCGCATCTTGATTTCGTTGATACCGGTAGGTACCTTTTCTGTACTAGCACAAGCAGCATCGCGCCAGTCCTCAGTCATCTTACGAACATCCCATTTACCGATATACAACTCGAATGGTTTGTTGCTGTCAAATGTTTCTTTGGTCAAACCACCATTGTTCTTAATCTGATAAGGTACACATGTGATATCGCGGCGTGTATCCTTCTTGTCGAATGACCAGAACAAAGGAGCGGTAGTCTTGATCTTACCAGATGAGTTACCTTTAGGTCCGTATTTGTTGGTCTTTGCTTCAACGCGTACACCTACCGTATAACCACGCTCACCACTCTTGTTCAATCCCATAGGAATTTCGAAGAGGTTCTCCTGATACTCGGTGTCCAGTTTGCGCTGGTTTACAAGATACCATTCGTTTTCAAAGCTTGGGTTCAACTTGTGAACACCACTGTTGATAACCTCATTTAGGTTCTGCAAGGCAATCTTGTAGAACTTGGTACGGTCAGCCGCAGCAGGACGCTGTGTAGGGTAGGTTGGATCGCTGTTTTCTGTTGCGGTCTCGTAACCCTCTTTTGAAGTCTCACGGATAGCCCAGCCTGCACGTTGCATGGCAATCTGTGCACAGAGAGCATGAGCATAACCTTTAGTTACGTGCTCAGTGGTATAACCATGGGTACCTGCCCAAGGTAAGATTTCTGCTGCATTCTGAAGGTCTATGATCAGACTCTCCATGATGATGTCACGGTCAGTCTTGCCAATGAATGCATTGTTCAAACTATGTTCTGTACGGTCTGTCTTGAAAGGAACATCACCGAAGTTTTTAACCAAGTCATAGTAACACATGGCACGAATAACAAGAGCTTCAGCCTTGTACTGTTTCATGCTTGTTGCATCAGAACCCTTTGCATCTGCATACTGACCATGGTCTACACCATAAACGATGTTGTTGCAGTTTTCAATGATCTGATACATCTTGTCCCATGCGTCAGCAATCTTTGACCATCCACCAGCTACAGCGTTATAGTTCATAACACCACGCTCACTTGATGTTTGGGTAGAAGCGCTGGCATCTATACCATCAATGATTTCGCAGTCACTATTTGCTGTTACAGTGAAAGCCATTACCTGGGCGTATGATGCATCTTCAGTCAACTGACCATATACCTTATTCAGGGCGAGACCTGTATAATAAGGTGAGTCGAACACATCTGTTCTGTCGTGCTCTGATGGAGAGGTCTGGTCGAGGAAGTCATTACATGAAGTAGCTCCGATGATAAGACCGCCCATCAATATTGATTTGATAATATTTGTTTTCATTATTTATATCCTCCTTGCGATTAGAATGAAACGTTGACACCGAATACGAAGAGGCGGCTCTTTGGATAAGCTGCATAATCGATGCCTGGACACATTGGGTTCTTCTTGCTGCTTACATCAGTTTCTGGGTCAGAACCAGAGTAACTTGTGATGGTGAGCAAGTTGTATCCTGTAACGTAGAAACGTACATTGCTCAAGTACAACTTGTTGACCAGAGCCTTAGGAAGGGTATAGCCAAGTGTTACGTTCTGGATGCGGAGGAATGAAGCGTCCTCTACAGCGTAATCCATCAATGACATGGTTCCAACTACTGCTGGATTCCATGTACTTGCACCCTGATTCATCTCATTGAGGCGAGCAATCGCAGCTTCCTGTGTGCCATATGCTGCAATAACATCATCTGATCCTGGATTGGTAGCAATGTTGATACCTGTGTTGAGATCAAGACCTGTATAACGGCCAATAAAGTCGTTGTTCAGGTTGTAACCCTTACGAGAACCCCAGTTGAAGCAAGAAGCCAACTTAGTACCATTCACAATCTTATTACCGAATGAGTAGTTGCAGAATACAGATGCGTCAAAACCGTGGAAGGTTGCATTGATACCAAAACCACCCTGCCATGGAGCTACTGTATTGCCAAGGCGCTTCTTAACGGCATTGCCATCCTCATCTGTTTCGAGCTTGATAGCACCTGGCATCAATTTACCGCCGATGGTCTTATAGCTGTTGTCCTTAATGCCATCACGCAGTGCCCACTGCTTACCATTCCAGATAAGTTCACCATTTGGATTTGTTGTCTCATCGTATGCGGTATAGAAACCATTATACTTATAGCCATATACTTCGCCGAGGCGACCGCCTTCTACTACCTTGAAGTTTTCTCCATCATTGAATGTTGAACCAGCCCACTTGTAGTTCTGATACTCAGATGTGGTGTTCAGCTTGTCGATGTGGTTGCGGTTGTAAGAGATGTTGGCATTCACTGTCAAAGTGAAGTTCTTCTTCTCAATTGCATTATAATTAACTGCGAACTCAAAACCCTTGTTTGAAGTCTGACCAAAGTTCTGATACTGGTAGTTGTAACCAGAAACAGAAGTGATAGGTACCTGCATCAGCAAGTCCTTGGTTGTATTCCAATACAAATCGATAGTACCATTAATCTTGCCGTTAAAGAAACCATAGTCGATACCGAAGTCACGTGTAACGGTAGTTTCCCATTTCAAATCAGGGTTGTAAAGCTTGCTCATATCGAGAATGGTAGAAGACAACTCTCCGAAGTATGGAGTCTTGTCTGTAGCTGTTCCCAATGCATAAGTTGGGTCGATAAGACCAGAGCTGATACGGTTGTTACCAGCTGTACCATATGAGAGACGGAGCTTCAGATTTGACAACCAGTCTTGAGCATTCTTCATAAACTTCTCATCGCTCATTCGCCAAGCGAAAGCTGCTGATGGGAAGTAACCCCAACGGTTGCCCTTGGCAAACTTAGATGATGCATCGGCACGAAGTGTAGCTGTAAAGAGATACTTTTCGTTGATGGTATAGTTTAAACGACCGAAGAAAGAGAACATGTTGTCTTTTCTTGCGATATTATTTGAGTTTGCCAATGCTGTACCAGAGTTCTGGTTAGCAAGTGCTTCCTTAAGACCGAATGTGGTTGGAAATGCTACAGTTGTAGATGTATATGTCTCATCCTGTGAGCTAGACCACTCCTGACCCAAGAGGAAGTTCACCTTATCTTTCTTGAAGAAGATACCCTTGTTGTCGTAAGTGAAGGTGTTAGCGTTACGCCAGTTCTTGTTGTCCTTGCGGTCAATCTCTGTCTGAGGCATACCTGCATAACCGAACTTAGAGTTACGGCTTGCCTTTGTACCCCATGCTTGCTCGGTTTTGGCGAAGGTCCAGCCATAACCAAACTCAGAGCGGAAGGTAACATGTTTCCAAGGCTTCCAGTTCAAACCGAGGTTGTAGTTCTGACGGAATGTGCGCTGCTGCTTGTAAGTATCAAGCATACGCTCATAAGGACTAGCCTCATAGCTAGAACTTGAATCGTCATCATCTTCAAGGCCTGCTGTGATTGGATCGATTGGGCGGAAAATGACAGTACGTGCAACGATAGAATTAGCAGCGTTGCTCTCGTTGGTGTCTGCACCAGAACCGAGACCGTTCACCTTCTGATAACTCAAACGGGCATTGAAGTCAAGGGTAAACCATTTGTTGAGTTTAGAATTCAACTTAGCATTGATATTGTCCTTGCTATAATCAGAACCCATCATGATGCTCTTGTCGTTGGTGCGGGCATAGCTGACGTTGAATTTGGTATCCTTAGAACCTCCGCTGATACCTACATTGTAAATCTGCTGCAAGCCAGTACGTCCAAAGAGGTTGTCCTGATAATCGTTGCCCTTTACAGATTTCCAGATGTCGAGATCGTCATAACTTCCATAAGCTGAAGTCTCACCCAACTCATACTGATATTTAGCATACTCGTATGGGTTAAGAACAGCAACTTCCTTGATAACTTTTCTTACACCTACAGATGCACCAAAGTTAACCTGAACCTTACCTTCCTTACCACTCTTGGTAGTAACGATGATAACACCATTGGCACCACGGGCACCATAGATGGCAGTAGAAGAGGCATCCTTCAATACGTCGATAGTCTCGATGTCGCTAGGAGCGATATCGCTGATAGAATTTACTGGGAAACCATCAACGATGTAGAGTGGAGAGTTGTCCTGTGAAAGAGAACCACCACCACGTACACGGATTTTTACATCAGCATCTGGTGAACCTTCTGTCTGCATGACTGAGACACCGGCCATTTTACCCTGGATAGCCTGTGCTGCACTTGATACTGGCACATTGGCAATATCCTTTGCTGATACTGAAGCCACTGAACCAGTAAGGTCCTTCTTCTTCATCGTACCATAACCGATTACTACGACATCGTTGAGGGTGGTGTTGTCATCCTCAAGCTTTACATCGATTGATTCTTTACCTGCAACGCTTACTTCCTTAGCTTTCATACCAATGTATGAAATCTTCAGTTTCTTGCTTTTGCCTTTTAAGTTTACTGTGAAGTTACCGTCAATGTCGGTCACGCCACCATTGCCAGCTACACCTACCTCCATGACAGATGCACCGATGATTGGCTCGCCCGTATTGTCAGTAACAACGCCTTTTACTGTTTGTGCAGATACACTTGTTACTACGAACATCAGTGCGCCTGCCAAAGCAATTTTCTTTTTTCTAAAATTACCAGACATACACTTTAGGTTTAGATAAAACTTATTCTAAATTACTAATTTTCTAATGTTTTTTCTTAATGTTTTTAAGTAGAATCCCAATCCTCAGCAGTTGCTTGCTGAAGGCTGTTCCTTTGGGAGGCCGAAGGCTCCGGTGGGGCAATCTAGTTGCGTAGCGTAAGCTAAGTCTTGGTTTTCTTGCTGCAAAATTAGATAAAAAATATGAGAATCGGGGTATGTTGGGGGTAAAAAAACACGTAAACGTTTACAGATTTTTGCGTAAATGCTCTGTTTTTTACATTTCGACGGTCTGTTTTCTCAGTTCCCGTTTCTGCTGTTTCAGAAGCTGAGGGAACAAAAAAAGTGCAATATCCGGCACCCTTCTGAATGAGGATGGGGATATTGCACTCTGATAGTTATCTGTCAATCTAATTACTTATGGTCTCTGCTTCTTTACTTTACGATGACCTTGCTTGTCTTCTTGCTGCCATCAGCCAGGGTCTTCACTACGATGTTGATACCCTTCTGAAGATTTGAGAGCTGTGTGCCGTCGGCTGCGAAGATGGTGGTCTTGATGACTGCTGCATCTGTAGCTGAGGCGATGTTGTGGATGCCGGTGCTCAGGACTGCTGCTGTTGCTTCGCTCAGTCCGCCCATCTCGTTGGCTGCACGTACACTCCATGTTGCTGAAGCATCATCTACGAGATAGGTTGGCTTGATGGTGAAATCTACCACCTTACCATTCTTGCAAACTGCCCAGAGAAGAGCGTAGTCGTTGTTGTCCCAAGCGAGGGTTGTACCGTTCAGCTTAACGTTGCTAGGTGCTGATGCCTGCTCGGTAGCTGCAGTTGGATCCCAGTCATCATCCTGACCCATTACTGTTTCAATGGTGTAGGTTGCAGCTTCCTCTGCTGTGAGGATAGGGTCTCCTGCTGTTTCATTACGACGGTTTACATAATTGTCACCATCCTTTGAATCGTAGGCATCGTAAACTTTCTTTCTGTCCTTGAGGTCTACTACGCTACCTGTTGATGTGTATGAGTTGTATTCAGCGAAACGCTTAGGGTAACCGCCACTCATCTCGTTCCATCCTGCTGCTGATGGGATAGCTTCCATCTTAGTGTCGATGTAGAGTGCAATAGGTGTGCCTTTGCCCCATGGACGTCCCAAGGTGTAGTTGCCGTTTAGGTCTTTTGCCGCAGTAGCATCCTTGATAGTACAGTCTTTGAAGATGTAGCCATACTTCTTAGGCTGAGAAGGAACTGCGAGATAGCCTCCCTTTTCACAGATCCAGAGTTCTACATTATTATAATATACATCACCCTTACCGCAGAGGTAGTCGGTACGACCACGAAGGATTCCGTCTTCGAAGTAGAATTTACCGTTCTGGTTGTTTGATACGTAGGTGTCCTGGTAAGCCCAGAGGTTTACGTTCTTACAGATAGTCTTGTTGCTCTGGTCGTTGAGTACGATGTCGCGACCTTTGGCATCACCCATACTGCTGTACATCTTCAGATCCTGGAAATAGGTGTTTGTTGCTCCCTTCTGCAAGCAGAGTACGTCACCCTTGCCGATACCTTCCAATACGTTGGCTGATTGGCCTGAGTTTGGAACGGTGTTGGTCAGTGAGGTGTTGTCCATGCTTTCACCAATGATTGATACGTTTGGCGTATTCATATAGGTGGTTGGGTTAGCATAACTCTTGCCGTCGCTACCTGTTACCTTACTCTTCTCGTCAGCAGGAATCTTGTAGTCGCCCTGCTTGATGAAGATGCGGAAACGCTTGCTAGTATCTGTACGCTTAGCTGCTGCATCAAGTGCTGCCTTGAAGTCGCCGTCGGTTGGTACGATGAAGTCGTAGAGTGCTTTGGTTACTGCTGGCTTGGTCTTGGTAGTGAAGTTCAGAACGATTGCCTGGTCTGTGGCATTGTCTGTCAAATCGGCTACCGAACCTGCAGCGAGTGTGAAGGTATAAGCTGTAGCGTAGTTCAAGCCTTTGTATGCGAAGGTGATGGTCTTGCCTGATACAGTTCCTTCTATCTTTGCTGTTCCGAGAGTGGCTGCAGCGTTGTCGGTGAGTTTTACCTTCTCATCAAAAGTCAGTACAATCTTGCCGTTGGCAGATGCGTTGGTTGCGCCTTCTGCTGGTACGGTGCTTACGAGTACAGGGGCCTTGCCGTCGTTAACGAGCTGGGCAGTACCTGTGATGTAGATATTTGTGATAGAGATTCCGTCGTTGTCGCCTGTTGCTCCCTTGATGGAAGAAGTCTTGTCGGCAATCCAGCGGATGTATACTTCTGCCTTGTTGTTTGCATCGGCTGGGAGAGTGAACTCGCCATCGGTCCAGGCTTTGGTTCCTGGCATCTTGATGGCGCCTACCTTGGTCCAGTCGGTGCCGTTGAGAGAGTATTCTACATTATATGTTTCGTATGCATTATAATTGTAGAGCATACTGCTCTTTACCTTGATATCGGTGAAGGCTGTTGCATTGACCTTGGTCTGCCAATAGGTTTCGCCCAGTGCCTTGGTTTTCTTGGAGGTCCAGTTTACAGCTGCATTCTTTCCTTCGTAGCCGCCAGCACTGTTGCTCTTGTCGAGCCATGCGTATGTATTTCCGTCTGCATCGCGCAGGATGAGCTGGTCTACATCGTTGTCTTCTGAAGCGAAGTCTGCTGTACGACCTTCTCTTGCTGACTTATAGAAATCCCAGCCTGCGATGAAGTCTTTTGCAGAATATGCAGCAGTGTATGATTGGTCGACATTCATCTTTATTTTGCGTTCTGCTCCTGTTTCACCATCATTCCAGTTGGTAAAGGTGAGGATGTCGTTGCTGCTGGCTGTGAGGGTTACTTCTGTTCCCTCTTCATACATATTCTTTCCGTTAACAACGGTTGGGGCAGGAGTTGCGCTTACCATATAGTCTTTTGCACCACCTTCTACCTTGTAATCCAAAGCGTAGGTGTTTATCTTCTCAAAGTTTGCCTTCAATGCTGTGTTGGCAGAGATAGAGAAGGTATATTCTTCATCTGTAGATACTACCTTATTATTGGCATCTGTCCAATTGACAAATTTGTAGCCGAAATTTTTTGTCGCAGTTACGGTGATTTGTGTTTCTGCGTCAAATACTGTACCAGAAGGAGATACTTTGATGGTTCCTGCTCCTGCATTTGATACAGCAGCTGACAGGGTATACTGTGCAACCTTTTCAATGGTTCCGTTCAGAAGACCATTGATGTGTACATCGGCAAAGCCTTGCTGCTTAGTAGAGCCAACGCCAACGGTGCAGCTCAGCGTGAAGCCTTCTGCTGATGTCAGTTTGGCTTGCTGGTCGGCAGTGAGCTGGATGACGATGTGGTTGGTCAGGTTTTCATTTTTCGAAAACTTGTCAGTCTCTGTTGTCTTGTTCTCTCTTAATGCGGTGAAATTACCCAAGTCTACAGAAGTTCCGTCGCTAAGTTTGGCGGTTACGGTTACTCCATTTTCTGAATCTGTACCGAATCGGTTTACGTAGGTACTGATAGAGGTTGGGGTGAATGTTAGCCCCTTGCTAGGTTTAATGGTCCATTCTACGGCTTTTGTTGTGCCAACAGGACCGAAACCAGCCATGACCATCTTGTTTCCGTCTTTGTCTTTTGTGGTCAGTGATGTCTTGAGAGAATACTTCAAGTCACCGGTGTTTACGGAAACCAGACTGAAACCATTTTCTGGTGATTTAGTGTACTGCGTAGCGTAGTTGTCGTCATTAAACGGCCATGAAACGCTAGCTTCTTCGTTCTGGTAGATTTGCGCATTTGCCACTACCATAACAAACAGGGCAATGAGTGAGAGCCCAAATCTGTGTAGATTCTTTTTCATTTGTTTGCCTTTTTAGGTTATTATACTTATTATTTCCAGTTTACATTTTAAGTTTGTTAGTGCAAAAATACACTTATTATTTTTATTTAAGGTATTTTTGTTTCGGTTTCGGTGTAAAAGTTACGAAAACGTTTTCGTAATTTTAGTTCATTTTGGTTCATGTTTTTCTGAGATTCTCAAAATGATTTATTATTTTTGCCACCGAAAAGAACTAGCAAATGAATTAAACTGCAATACAGTTATTCGTCAACTAAATTTAATTTATAAACTTAAAATAAACGATTATGAAGAAATTTTTTACTCTTATTGCAGCTGTCGCCATGGCAGCAAGTATGAACGCTCAAGGCACTTATGCAGTGCAGGTGGGTGACAAGGTAAATGCTGGTGATAAGATTACATCAGTAGAAAACATCACTTTGACTTATATGGAGAATGATGGTACAGCTTTTTCTGCTGGTAAGGCTGTGAATAACTGGGCTGATGCCAACTTCGTGGCTTATGTATCTGGTAAGAACAGTGGTAAGTTGGTGACTGGTGCAGAGCCTACTGGCTGCGCTTACAAGTTCGAGACCACAAAAGCAGGTTCTTTAACAGTAGCAGTTCAATTGAATGGAAACAAGGGCTTCCATATCTTGGATGCTGATTTTGCTGAGGTAGCTCCTGCTTCTTATAATTTGCCTGCTGCCAAGGATGGTGATTCTCAGAAGTTCGAGCAGAATGAGAAGGGCGAGAACATCATTGCAGAAAAGTCTAATGGTACTGTAACATTCAGCGTTGCTGAGGGTGGTACATATTATGTTCTCGCTGCTGGTACTAAGATGGGCTTCTTCGGCTTCAAGTATGAGGCAGGTACATCTACAGGCATCTCTTCTATCGAGGCTGTTGCCAAGAACGATGGCAAGACATACAACATGGCTGGTCAGCAGGTTTCTGGCTCTTTCAAGGGCTTGGTAATCAAGAACGGTAAGAAGTATGTAAAGTAACAGATTGTGTAAACAGATAAAACAAAAGGGCATTCCCAAACGAGGGGATGCCCTTTTTGTTTATAAGAGGTTTTGTTTTATTCCTTTATTACCTTATCCACTACAGTCTTTCCGTTCTTAAACAACATCTTGCGGACGTTGATTCCTTTTTGAGGAGCAGAAAGGAGGGTGCCGTTGAGGCTGTAATACGTTACTTTTACCAACTCACTTGGATTGGAACCGGTGATTTGCAAGATGCCTGTAGGATTCTTCCATGCAGGATAGTATTCATCTACCTTGTTCTCGGCATCAGCATTGCCCTGCTTCATGATGTCCTCAACCAGCGAATTGGCGTAAACCTCAAGGT
>OGFD01001288.1_pt1 | contig 12796 bp, 10 predicted proteins | sample 1570851 | NCBI WGS metagenome assembly OGFD01 (sample SAMEA2582077, study PRJEB24529) | metagenome | biome: Human gut stool | place: China | collected 2011
TGAGGGAAAATTATGTAATAAAATTCTCAATTAAATATTAAATATGTTACCTATAACCTGCAGCACCACTTCCGTCACTCCCGACAAAAGCATTACATGGATGGGATTCATTTTAAAGCGGGCCAATAGGATCAGGGAGCCGGTAAAAATGCCTACGGCCTGAATGCTGATATTTGGTAAAAGTTGTCTTGCGGTCAGGGAGGCAATCGATTCTCCCCAGAAAGCATTGACCAGGATGCTGGCACCGGCAGCTGCGATCATGGCGATAACTGCTGGACGCAGGGATTTAAGGACGCCCTGGAGCAGGCTTAAATTCCGGTATTTCAGATAGATCTTTGCCAGTAAGGTAACTAAAATGCAGGATGGCAGAACACAGCCGGCAGTAGCCGCCAAAGCCCCCGGTATTCCTGCAATGCGGGTCCCTACGAAGGTAGCGGAATTGATGGCAATAGGTCCCGGTGTCATCTGGGAAATGGTGATCAGGTCCGTAAATTCAGACTGGGAAAGCCATGAATGGAGCTGGACCACCTGATTCTGGATCAGAGGCATGGCAGCATAGCCGCCTCCGAAGCTGAAGGCACCGATCTGAAGACAACTGAGAAAAAGCTGTAGATAGATCATAAGGTGCCTCCTTTCTGTGCATTATCCTGGGAAGTATTACGGTCGTTTTTTTGGGCCTTTTTCTCCCGGTACAGTGTCAGGACGACACCCAGGGCAATACAGATCAGGATCAGTACAATGGCACTGACTTTATAAAAGTAATTGGCAATGAAAGCAGCAACCATGATGATAATGGACAGATACTGCTTTTCCCTTACAATACCAGATGCCATACCCCAGCTTACTTCCATGATCACAGCCGGATGTCCTGTCCATGCCAACAGATAATTGCCGTCGGATAGTACACGGGCTGTTTGCATCTCACATCCGTCCGGTACGGTGATATTCCATATTTCCTGATGGTTGCGGTTGATCGTTTTGGCACCCTTGCCGTAGGAGAACAAGATGTTGCCGTCCGGTGTAGCGGCTACTGAATTGCACTCCCATCCTTCTTGTAGGGGATGTTCCCACTCTATTTGCTTCGATTCTTTGTCTATGATGACAATCTTATTCCAACCGGAACCACCTAACAGTAGTTTTTCCGTTTTATTCTGTCCGGAAGTATTGGAAATAAGAAAAAGGATGAAATATAAAAATATAGATATTTTCTTCATCATGCATGTGTGTTAATAGAAAATTGGGAACCTGTCTGACTTGGTTCCCAATTCTGAATCTTTCGTTATTTAGATAAATCCTGGAACATTTCAAAACCCTGTTCCGGAGTAAGTCCGTCGTGTACCACGGCATGTACTGCTTGAATCATGGCAGCAGGAGATTCGCTTTGGAATACGTTGCGTCCCATGTCTACACCGGCAGCGCCATCGTTAATAGCGTGATAGCAAAGTTCGAGAGCTTCTTTCTCCGGAAGTTTCTTACCACCTGCAATAACGACCGGAACCGGACAAGCGGCTGCTACTTTTTCAAAACCGTCGCAATAGTAGGTCTTTACGATATTAGCACCGTTTTCGGCACAGATACGTGAAGCCAGTCCGAAATAACGGGCATCACGCGCCATCTGCTTCCCTACTGCCGTTACTCCCATTACGGGAATATTGTAACGGCTTGCTTTGTCGACTGCTTTGTACAGGTTAGCTACTGTTTTTGCTTCGTGGGCCTCATCACCGATGGCCAGCATGACAGCCATAGCCGATACATTCATGCGGACAGCATCTTCGATATCGATTAATACATTGTCGTTCAAATCAGTCAGAATAGAGGTACCCGCATCAGAACGCAGACAGATAGGTGTCTTTGTGTTAGCCGGGATAACGGATTGCAAGATACCTCGGGTACACATCAGGCAGTCTGCATATTCCATTAACGGAACAATTGTCAAGTCGATCCGTTCCAGACCGGAAGTAGGGCCCATGATGAATCCGTGGTCGCAAGCCAACATAACGGATTTACCTGTTTTCGGGTTGAAGATACGTGATAAACGGTCTTTCATACCCCATGATGTATTTTCTGCACCTTTCACATGAAAATGTTGTTGTTGAGTGGCGATATTCAAACCGAAGTTTGAGCCTTCTCTTAAATCGTCTAAATCTGCCATTTTATTTTGTTATTATTGAATGATAATTTAGTAGTAAGTAGTTAATTAGTAAGTAGTTAAGTAGAATAGATTTGCATCTGAAGTTTATACTTAATGATTTAATTATCTACTACTGTTGCTTGCTACATGCAATTTTATTACTTGCTTTTTTATACTTGACTATCTACTACTTACTACTTGACTACTTAACTACTTGACTACTGAATAAATTACTTTTCTTTAGCTGCTTCTGCAAAGGAAGCGTACATACAACTCCAGGAAGCGGCACCGCTATCCATGTAGCCGATGGAACGTTCTCCATAATTACGGGCACGTCCGAAATTTGCTTTCAGATTGATGGTGGACTGGGCACCGACCAATGCTGCTTCGGCTCCTGCGTTCAAGACGTCCTTGATATCTTCGGAAAGGCAATTCTGAATAGCTTCGACAGCGGGTATCAGAGCATCCATCATTGTTTTGTCACCTTTCTGGGCTTTGGTTTGCTTCTGCACATTGGCAAGGCCTCCGGCAAACATCACTTTTACGGCATTGGTATCTAACTCGGTACCACTTGCATGGTCGCTCATCCCTAAGAAGAAAGCCCCTAATAACGTGCTGGTCGAGCCGCTTACTTGCATCATGACATCGAATCCCATGTCGTTCAGCATCGTTTTGAACTCTTTCCCTTTTTCGGCCGTGGCAACGATTGCACTCATAGCTGTTACGATGGCTTGTCCATGATCACCGTCACCAATGACGGCATCGAGTTTGGAAAATTCATCCTCGCGTGCTTTAATGTTGGATAAAGCAGTGGCAAGCATTGTTTTAAAATTATCAATGGTCAGTTGTGTCATTTCCTTTGTTGTTTTATTTTCCGATGGTAGTCCAGTAAGGTGCATCGGAACGTTTGTTCTTCAAATAATCGATATGATCTTCATCGAGGATAGCCATGATCATCTGGAAACCGGCTTGCTCCTGTACAGTTAGTATTTCCTGTATGCGGCTGACTACGACTTGCAGTCCGCGGGCTTCCAACTCTTTATAGGCTTTACGGAAGATAATATTCAGTTCCATGTGAGTTGTAGCGCCTACACCATTGATGATGAGCATCATCTTGTCTCCTGCTTTGGGTTTGAGCTGCTGACAGAGCAGGTCCACCATTTCGGCTGCCGTATCATCAGCGGATACAAGCGGTTTTTGGCCGCCACCGCCTTCGCCATGCTGCCCCATACCGATTTCCATGATACCTTCGGGCAGGTCGGTAATGGTTGCCCCATTTTGCGGATGTGTGCAGGAATGCATTGCTACGGCAAGGGTAGCTACCTGATTGTTGTAGCGTTCACCGATTTCGATAAGTTCGTCTAAAGATTTACCTTCTTCGGCTGCGGCTCCTACTATTTTATATAAAGGGACACAACCGGCCAAACCACGGCGATCATCGGTATTTGCATCGATTCCTGCGCTGATATCGTCATGGGTGACGATTTGTTTCACTTTGATACCTGCCCGTTCTGCCAACTGGCATGCCATGTTGGCACTCATGATATCACCGGAATGATTCAGTACGACTAACAGGATACCGGCTTCACGTTTCATTAACTGCAAGGCCTGAAACAGACGTTGTGCGCCGGGAGCTGCGAAGATATCTCCAACTACCGAGCAGTCCAGCATACCTTCGCCTACAAAACCGCTTAATGCCGGTTCGTGGCCGGAGCCGCCTAATGTGACGATAGCTACTTTGCTTTCATCTTTCGGGTGGGTGCGTACTACGATGTTTTCACCTGCGAGTTTTACCTGATCGGCATAGGCTAATGTGTAGCCTTCCAACAATTCGGGAGTTATTTGTTCCGGATCGTTGATGAATTTTGTTTTGATGTCTGACATGGTATTGTCCTCCTTTTTTTGATTAGTTCTTATTTGATTTCCATTATTTCGATCGCAATGCCTTCTTCTTCAATGAAAGCAATCGTGAGATGTTCATCGCAAACAGCCGGACCGAAGATCACCTTTTTCCCTTTCAATTCTTCTTCAAGTGAAGGAACTGTATAAGCAATATGTCCTTGTTTCTGTACGAGTTCGGGCATACAACTGCCTTCTTCGAATTTTAAAAACTCGATTCTGTTCGGACTTTTACTGTAGTCTGTCAGCCATACGCTGAGACCTTCGTTAAAGAAAGCATTTTCTTTTTGTTCGGTTGTGACGATACCTACATGGTTGAATGTTCTCATAATTGATTTGTTTTAAATGGTTATTTTTTCTAAGTGATTGGATTTAGTAGTTAAGTGATTTAGTAGTTAAGTAGTTAAGTAGTCAAGTAGTTAAGTAGTCAAGTAGGATAGATTCCGTGTCTGGGAATTCTATTCTACGATTTGATTGTCTTCTATCTACTTTTTACTGCTTACTGTCTACTCCCTAACTACTCATTATTTATTACTTACTTGACTGTCATTTCACTTACTACTTTATTATTTGCTATACTATTTTCTACTCACTACTTACTACTTAACTACTTGACTACTTATCATACTTCCTCCTCCTTTCCGGATTCTTTTTCCAACTTCTATAAGACAGCATAGCCAGAACAATGATGATTCCGAAAGCTAAGTACAGATATATAAGTATGTTGTTTACATGTTCATTTTGGCCGTAAGAATGCATACCGCTCAAGAAATAGTTAACTCCCAAAAAAGTCATCAGGACGGAAGAAAAGGCGATGACCGATGTGACATTGAATAACCAGAGGGAGTTACAGCGCTTAATCAGATGGAGGTGGGTGACGATGGCATAGATAACCATTGTAATTAATGCCCAAGTCTCTTTAGGATCCCATCCCCAATAACGTCCCCAGGATTCATTGGCCCAGACTGCTCCTAAAAAGGTACCGATGGCCATCAGGGCAAGCCCTACCAGTAGTGACATTTCATTGATGATACTGAGCCCCTTGATACGGTTGATCAACGGATTGTTATCCTCTTTTCCGGCAAAAACGATCATTATCATATTCGTCAGGCCCATTAGGCAACTGATACCGAAGAAACCGTAAGCAGCGACGATGATGGCCACATGAAACATCAACCACGGAGATTTAAGGACAGGAACCAGCGTACTGATTTCCGGGTCCATCCAGTTCAGACCGGATACAAAAAGAATGATCCCGCCGAATAGGGTGGCCAGTGCAAGAGTCAGGGGATTGCGGCGTACAAACAACAAACCGGCAAGGACGGTAGCCCAAGCCACATATACCATAGTCTCATAAGAGTTACTCCAAGGAGCGTATCCACCTATGTACCACCGCATACCCATGCCATACATGTGATAATGAAAAACGATCAGAACCAGAATACCCAATATCCAGATCAGTGTTTTTGTCCAACGTTTTTCCCGGAACTGGAACTGGGCAATGAATGTGAAGATTAGCAATAAACCGCCCAGAACCAGATAGCCGATTTTGCAAGCCCTGAACACATCCATCCGGTTGTATTTTAATTCTGATTGTATCTTTTTAGGACTGATATCGAGTGTCTTGTTCTTGGCTTGCTGATAGGTATTGATCATGCCGGCTACTTCATCAGCCTTTGTCCAATCATTACTTCTCAGCGATTCCTGCACTTCTTCCAGATACCAGTCCATGATGCGGGATACGAACATGGAATCTTTTCCGGCAAAAGCGGACAAGTCATCTCCCGGAGCATACCACTTATGATTGGGGTCATTCTCCAATGGAAAGAGGTTCAACATTTGGCGGTTGATGAGTTGGTGAAAGATATTGATCTGCTCATCCAGTTTCATCAGGTCTTTATCGAAACGCGTGCGTTGGTTCGGCATTTTATTATAAGCCTCTTCTAACTTTTCTTGCAGTTTGTAGTGGCCGTTGTCAAAGAATTGTATGTATGCACATTGTTTGGCAGACAGGTTATAATAACTTGTCAACTCCGGATTGGAAACGGTGATGAAGGGAATTTGCATCCATATATCCGGCATTATCAACAAACTGATCAGGAACTGATCGGAGTTGAGACCGCCGATCTTTTCCGACTTATGCAGTTTCCGCAGTACTTGAGACGAAAAAGTATTGATTGGCATCACTCGCCCACTATTCGATTGCATCGGTAAGGAACCGAATACTTCGGCATGCCCCGGATTTACCATATATTTTTGTACAATCTCCCATCTCTCGTCTCCCATCTCTCGCCTTCCATCGTTTGCTTGGCTGTTTACGGGGAATGCGAGAATCATCATTAGTAAACATGCGATGATATTTCCGGCATTGTGAAGTTCTTTCAGCCGGCGACTCAGATGCATGAAACGGGAATTCTTGCCGGTAAAGCAAAGGATCAGCCCGATGACCAGCAGAAGATAGCCGGTATAAGTGATGTTGCGTCCTGCCACGTCACGGTTGACGGAGAGGATTGTTCCTTGTTCATCCGGATCATAGGATGCTTGGAAGAACCGGTAACCTTTCACATCCATCACGTTATTCATGAAGAGTCGTTACGGACGGGATTTGCCGTCTACGTGTACAATGACTTCACTTTCATAGGAAGAAGGGCTGGATGAACCGGGGTAACGGGTCAGTGTAAATTTCTTTAGCTCCACTGAAAAAGGGAGGATATGGATGTCGGTCCGGTCATCAGAGGTACGGACGGCAATTTGGTTACTTGTTTCTCCTTCACGAAGATGCAGGATACCTTCTTCGCTGAATAAAAAGGAAGTAAGCGCACCGAGCAGGATGATGATAAAAGCAAAATGAACAGTCAGCATACCCCATTTCCGGCTTTTGAGATAGGAACGTTTTATGACGATTGCCAGAAAGTTGATGACTAACAACAATTGAAGCAGGAGGAATAGGGGAGAATAGTAGACCATTGTTTTGGCTGTCGGCGTACCGTAATATTTCTCAATGAAAGTAGCGGCAGCCAGGGCAACAGCATAGATAAGTAACAAAACGACCGTTGTTACATAAGAAGAGAGTAATTTATTAAAGGTTACTTTCATTGGGTTGTCAATTGAATAATAAATAAGAGTTTTAATGTACCCATATGCCAATTGGCATATGGGTACATAGGTTTGGTATTGCAACGGTTAGTCTTCTATGATTACACGGAATCCTACATTGAACACCCGTTGATGCGGATAGTAGGCTTTACGGGCATAAGAAGTCGCGAATTTGGGACGCTCTATGTACGAACCGCCCCGTACTACCTTAAACTCGGAAGGTGTTTTCGCCTTTTCGGTATAAGGGTAAGGACGGTAGTCCGAACGTGTCCACTCGGCGATATTTCCATGCATGCTGTACAGACCGAAGGGGTTTGCCTGATAATTCTTGGAATCGACCTGGTTCATGGCTCCATCATTCACACTCTCTTCTTTAGGCAGATAAGAGTAATACTTATACCAATGTGAGTTTTTCGACATCGGTTGCGGGTCAATGCCGCTTACGGCCATCTGGTTACAACTTTCATCCGCCAGATTTTCCAGTTTGCCGAAATCGGTATTGGAATTGCCATACCAGAAATCCGAGTCGCTTCCGGCGCGGCAAGCCCATTCCCATTGTGCCTCTGTCGGTAGTGTGATGTTCAGACCGGTCTTCTCGCTCAGCTGTTTACAGTACTCCATTGCATCATTGTAGCTGACACGGATTACCGGTTGTTTCGGCTCATTGGCCGGGTAACCGAAGTGTACGTGGTCTTTCCATAATTGATCTACATACCGGCTGTCATGATCGGGGAAGATGACATTGTATTGTTCATTGGTAATTTCCACTTCACCCATCCAGAATCCTTTGGCGATTTTTACTTTAGACACAGGACGGTTGTCATCGGCGCCGTTCCAGCTACCCATCGGGAATTCTCCTGCGGGAATACGTACAAATGTGATTTGGATGCCCGGAGCCAATGTCACCTCTTTGCGGGTCTCTTTTTCATCGGCCAGCATGGCTCTGATTGCATCTGCATCGAAAGGCCAGTTTTTCACCTTTATATTCTTTTCTTTCACAGGTGCAGGAGCTTCCGGCATGACAGGAGTTATCCTTGCCCTTCAGATAAGCCGCATAGTCTGCAATTTCCTTCTTCCAGTCTACTCCCATGCCATTGGCATATTTGTTGGTAAGCTCTGTACGGCGTTCAATCTGGTCGTAACCCTGGTAGGGGAAATCGGTAATCTTGTTGGCATTGAAATAGCCCTTGTCCGGAGCATTATAATCAATCCAATTGTACAACGTCCGCCACTCTTTATCGGTCAGTTCTACGTTGGCATGTCCTTTTTTAAGGATACGGATCAGTTCACTGGTGTTTGCATGATATTCGTACGGTTGCAAAACAGCCATGTCGGCTTCCGGGCCTTGGCGGTGCACATACGGGTGCAGATTCAGATAAGAAGGGCCGTAGCCGTGTTCATCTTTCTTTCCGGCACGAAGGTCGAATGCTTTTTCACCGTTGTGGCAGGCGATACAGGCACGGTCGAGGATCGGTTGTACTTCCAAGTCGAAAGTGAACGAGCGAACGCCACCTTCGGGTGCTTTGATGGAATGAGCGGCACGTTGAGAAGCAATCACGCGTTTGGGTACGGGGATTTGGTTCTGGTCTTCGTGGCATCCGATACAGGATACGATCTCACCCGGTTGTCCGGTCAGCCAGCTACGCATCCATTGGATGGCGGCACCGTCTTTGTCGACCGGTTGTATGGATATAGGCGTATTGGCCGGTATCTTGAAAATCACCGAACCGTCTTCTTCCACGGGCACGGTTCCCAACTGGCGCTTGATATCCCATCCGCTTTGAATCCCGTGCCAGTTGTGGTCGGATACGGTTTTCAGATAGGCGTATTCGTAGGCATGCAGACGGAGTTCTTTCACGGTTCCGCGAGGTACGTCACGCAGGCCTTCTCCTTCATAAATATCTTGGATAAATACGGTTGCTTCCTTTTCATTCAGTTTCACACGATCCGGAATGGCGGGCGGAGTAACATTTTTACGTACGATGATCGGGCTGATAAAGCCTTCACCTTCCTGTTTCATCAGGCAAGTCACATTGTCGAACACATCTACCAAATATATGCCCCATAAATCCTGTGGATTCAGTTTGGCGGCTACCAAGTAGTATTTATCGTCCAACGGAGTCGGTTTGATGAACTGCGGCCATACACCGTTTACCAGTTCGTCTTTTATGATCTCTACGATCGGACGGTTACGATACGGAATCTCTTGCAACATACCTGCCGCACCTTTACGTGCTTTGGTCGGATCGAACAGTATCAGGCGGCCGGAGCGGGCAATGCCGTGGTGACCGGAAATGATGCCTACGAAAGCCGATGCGTGGCCGGGAAGAGGCTGGATGTCGAATGTGCTGTTCGGGAAGGCGGAGCCGCTTCCGAAGAGGGCTTTCTGTTCTGTGCCGTCCGGATTCATGTGCATCACGAAACGGGAGTAGTAGTGCATCAGGTCGGTATATTCCCAGCGTGTATACATCACACGTCCATTATTCATAACAACCGGATTCCAGTTGGCATCCTGGTCAAATGTGATGCGGCGCATATCCTGATTTTGGGGATTGTACAGAACCATGTTACCTACCGGGTCGGAACCACTGACGCAGGGAACTCCTTGGTAACCAATGTTGCTGATGGCAATCAGACGACCGTCGGGCAGATAAGTACCGTCATAGAATTCCAGGTCCGGTTCTTTGTTTTCGACTAATGTTTTGTAACCGGTTCCATCGAGTTTTACCTCATGTATGTTCCAGCGGTTGTCCGGCATGGTTGCGGTAAACATTACTCGGTCACCGTCCCAGTGCATTTTAAGGTCGGCAATGGATGAAGTGTTTTTCGGTTTATAGACCCGGCGCATCTGGATGTCACCGCGCAAATTGGATAATTCGACAATTTCCGCGTCGAAGCCGCTACGGCGGGCAGACTCCTGATTGCTCCAGTTATTGGATTGCGTACCTAAATCCGGTGCCATGGCCGTGCGGGCACGTGTACCTAACTTGAAACGGGTAGCTACAATTTTGTCACCATCCAACAGAGGATTGCCGAGCAGGATGGCCTGTTTGTTCTCTAATGCCTTGCGGGCATCTGCCAACGCCTGTGCGTTGTTTTGATAAATGGCGTTAAACCCTTTTTTAGAAAGGCTCAGCAGTTCATTGAATAGAGGTTCGTACTTTGCGGCATCGTACCCCTGTTGTTTTTTCATGTCGGCAAAAGCCAGTTTGATGGCTTCTATGTTGAGCCATTCCAGTTCGCTCTGTACCTCGTAGACATTTTGTATCTTCTCAAATAATTCGAGGTATTTACGTATCTGTGTGTCTATGTCTTTTTCTACTGCTACCTGCCGGATCAGGTCTTTGAAGTAAGCACTGTCTTTCAGCTTGTTGGCCATACCTTCTACTACCTGTTTTTCAATAGACGCATCAACAGTGACTAACCAAGTATCCAGTTCTCCCATTTGGCTGTTCAGCATTCCTATCTGGTCCGGATATTTCTCGGATAACTGTTTGGCAGCAGCCGTAGGCAGTACGTTCAATGCATGAAAAAATACACTGCCGGTATTTGAGGCATCGTCGATTCCTACTTCTGCTTCGAAACGTACATATTCGCTTTTGACCGGATAGATAAGTGTGCCGTTGGCATGGCAGAACATTCCGTGTTCGTAAGGTTTGCCTGCAATCCGGATCGGTTTGCCATTGGCATTTATGTTGGTTCTGGGTTTGTCCCAACCGGCTACACCGTATTCAAACGGTATCTGATCCAACCAGACGGAAGAACCGTCGGCTGTAATAAAGCGAGCGTTTCCCCATACGGCATGGTCATACCCGGTACCGTCGGGACCACCGGAGGTAATGAGTATGAGTTGGTTACAGTTTTTCAAGTCTACTACGAAAGGTTCGGCTTTATCTTTCGCTTTCATCCATTTGGATATGACGGGCATTCCCGCCTTTTGCAATTGCGAGCGTAATTCGGATTTCGCTTTCACTGAAGCGTCGATCCACGTCTCCGCTTTCTTGGGCTTCGGCCCGGCAAAGGCCAGGGCGGAAGCCGATAAGAATGCAAGAGCTATTAGCAAAGATTTATTCATGGAGTTGATAATAAGGTGTTGCTATTTTCTTGTTTTATAATGCAGCTTTGGATATTTATAACGCGGCTTTGGCATTGGTGAAACGCAATCCGGCATTGTCATGATAGGTAGCCCATTCGGAAACGATTGCTCCTTCGGGGCCGGCCATCAGGAAGTGGAAAGTAGTCAGTTGTTTCAACGGCAATACTTCACCTACTTGCTGTATTACGAAATTCTTGCTTTTGATAGGGCCGTGAGTAGCCGGTATGGCGGGTGCATTCGGAGTTTCTTCTCCAATTTCCGAGAAGTTGTAAGCCCATCCTTTTTCAACCATCCATGATTCGTGCTTGGCGGGGAACTTGGTGGCAACGTGCGCGTGCTCGGGGATCATTTGGCCGGGGAGCAGATAAATGGCGTGTGCAAAATATCTTTGTTCTTCATTGTTCACCCAAAAGATGCCTCCCATACCTACATTTTCAAAGTCTCCCAATCCGAAATCAGTGACCCACATATCGGTCGCCATCAATTTAGTGAAAGGAACATCATAGAATGCGAACATGTCTTTCATTGCCTCCATGGCAACATCTTGCTGGAATTTGCCGTCTTTGTAGAAATCGGCATTTGTGTACTTTTTGGAATAAGTCATTTCTTTTTTGTTTTTACAGTTGTTGTTATTACATTCGTTTTTGCATTGTTCGGTGCATGTTCCGTTTTCGCAACAGGTAGTTTCTGAATTGGATGTTTTGCCGGTACATGCAGCCATAGCGAGTATAACTACTCCTAAGGCTACTGATTTTGTTAGCTTTCTCTTCATTTTTGTTTATTTATTAGGTTAGTGATTTTGCTGTGGTGTAATCTGGAGGAATTGGGTTTTATTTTATGGCAATCCCTTCTATTTCGATTAATAACTCATCTCTACATACATCTGCACACATATAAGAGACAGGAATGGCCAGTTGATAACTGCTTAATACTTCGTACGCTTCCTTATAGTCGGATTTGTTTTTCAGATAGACGCGCAGCATTTTCAGTTGTGCATCTCCGGTCAGTTGGGCTATATTCTCCATTGTGATGTGAAGCTGCCGTTCGAGACCGACTCCGGTCAGGCTCTCTTCTCCCCGGATAGCGGCTGTACCCGATACGTAGATAAGTTTTCTGTCGTCGAACGTCATACTTTTGGCACGTTCGAACTTGGGTGTCGTCTTTTGTTGTTGGGCGGTTTCCAATACTTGCGGCGAGTAGGCATGGGCGGCAATCTGCAATTTGTTGTCGATCGGGGTAGCAAAGCAAGCAGGGCGTGTGAATACGGCGGCATCGATATCTACCAGAACACCGCCTAAGTTTGTCCCGATTCCGGTGGCTGCCGGATAACCGTTCGTCCATACTGCCTGATTGTAGAAATTGCTGCGTACGTTGTTGAACATTTGATAATGCTGGTCGGCACCGTCAAAACTGGTAATTTGTTCGATATAGTTCCATTGCCGGATGATATTTTCGATGGGGAAGTTCTCTTTGTGCAGAACCTCGCTTGCCAAGCGGAAGATTTCAACGGCCTGTTGTTGGATATTAAAATCCAGTATGTCGCTGTGAAAACCACCGGCAAAAAGAAAACGGCC
>OGFD01001324.1_pt1 | contig 12376 bp, 8 predicted proteins | sample 1570851 | NCBI WGS metagenome assembly OGFD01 (sample SAMEA2582077, study PRJEB24529) | metagenome | biome: Human gut stool | place: China | collected 2011
GTGAACCATAGATAGCGGTAGAGGAAGCATCTTTCAAAATGTCTACTTTTTCAATATCCATCGGATTTAGAAAATCCATATTTTCACAAACTACTCCATCGATTACATATAATGGATTGCCGCCATTTAATGAACTTTTACCTCGAATCTGAATATTGAATCCGTCACCGGCACGGCTAGAAGACTGTGAGATATTCACTCCGGCAACTTGCCCTTGTAGACTTTCGACAACTGATGTTGCACCTTTGGCAGAAATTGTTTCGGATTTTACACTACCTACAGAACCTGTAAGGTCTGATTTCTTTACTACACCATAGCCCACTACTACCACTTCATCTAACAATTTGTTGTCTGCTTCGACCGTGATAGCTAGTTTTTGCTGCTCTCCTACTTTTATTTCCTGTGTTTTATACCCTACATATGAAACAACTAAGATTGCACCTGTTGGAACTTCCAGTGTGAAATTACCATCTAAATCGGTTACCGTTCCTAAAGTAGTTCCTTTTACCAATACGGAAACGCCGATTAATGCTTCTCCGCTTTCGTCTATGACACTACCTGTAATGATTCGGTTTTGTTGAATTGATTTTTGAATTGATGAACCTAGTTGGTTTGACCAATTGTTTGCAAAAGTGGATAATGGTAAGGAAACTAGTCCTAAGGAAAGTCCGCAAGCAAACCAAAATCTTTTTGGAGAATGAATACCCTGTACTATAACAGAGCGGGATTTTAAATACTCTTTTTTTCTCATGTCTTTCATTATTAATTTAGTATTAGAGTTGTTTTTGTTTTGATGTCAAATATAGACGGATGTTATCTTTTTATAAGTGGAAAAACTGATAATTTAGTTGGAATATCTATCAAAGGTAGCTAAACAACATATATTGCGGTGGATTAAAAATAGAAAGTACTTTGATGAATACCCATTTTCTGCTAATTTCGCAAAGGAAACACATTACTTTGATATGAAAACATACTGGGTTGATATTCTTACCTTTTTCTGTGTAGTAATACTATGCTTTTTTACAGCCGATGTACTGGCAAAAGGAGCTATATCTCAAAAATATTCAGTTACGTACTTTTCCAGTCAGAATGGAGTGGAGGATGGGCTTGTCAATGATATTATCCAAGATCATAAAGGTTTGTTATGGTTTGCTACTTGGAATGGGCTTTATCGTTTTGATGGTTATAATTTTAAGAATTATAAATCGAATATGGAAGATCTGGGAGGATTGACCAATGATCGTTTATTGGATATAGTCGAGGATAAATTCGGATGTATATGGGTATTGTGTTATGATTCCACTTGTTATCGTTTTAATCCTGACAAGGAAGTCTTTGAACCTGTCATTCAAAAAACAGTCAATAACTTTCGGTCAATATCTGTCCTTCCGAATGGAATAGTATGGTTATTATGTGAAGATGGGAGTGCAGTACGGGTCGTTACGGCTCCTGAAGATTTATCTATGACATTTCAATTCTATTCATCAAGAGAAAATACTTTGGCTACTGGTAAAATCCGGTCTGTATTTATGGATTCGAAATTACAGGAATGGCTTCTTACGGATGAGGGGGTATATCGATTATATGATTCAGAACTTTCTATTATTTCTTTGTCTGATTGTCGAAAAAGTGAGAAAATACCTTTTTATTTTGCAACAGAGTTGGAAGAATATATATATTTAGGTGCACATCAAGGCAAAGTCTATAAATACTTGTTGACAGGAGAACTTTCTATCCATACTCAATTGCCAACATCGGCTTCTGTGATTTCTATTTTGCCTTCTGTGGCTGGACTGATATATGTTACTGATTCGGATGGCTTTTTTATTCATGACTCTCTCGGTGAGATAAGACATGTGATGCTTGATTCTCTTTCTCTGTTGAAAGACAAAAACATAGAGTCTGCTAAAATTACTTGTGGAGATTTATTGTGGCTTGTACATCCTGTTCCGGGAGTCACTTTGTTTGATCTGAAAACACAGCGTTTAAGCTTTATTGAAGGAAAGGATGAACAGAGAAGACCACTAAATACTGAAAGTGATTTTTTTGCTTTTGAGGATCGGAATGATATTTTATGGGTACACCCTAAGGGCGGAGGATTTTCTTATTTTGATTCTCAAAATAGGCGGTTAATACCTTTTAATACTACGGAGCAGCCTGTCAAGTGGAAATCAAATGACCGCTGTTTTGCTGCTTTTGTTGATAAACAAGGAAATTTATGGTTGGTGACGGGTGGTGGATTAGTGAAATTTGTAGCTTCGGCCGAACAGATTCAGTATTCTAGTGAGCATATCGCGTTTAATATGCATTTTAGTGAAGGTGTAGGGGCAACAGATGGCAAGCAGATTTTTTTTGGTACTAACCGAGGTTTGTTCTATTTTACCCCTGAGAATATTCATAAAACAGATTTTATACCACAAATATTTTTCTCTTCTATTTGGGTAAACAATCAGGAACTGACTCCCAGAAAAACTCCTTCTATTTTGTCTGTTAATCCTGATAATAGCAAGGATATGCAGTTACCTCCTAATAATCACACCCTCAGGTTGGTATTCTCTGCTCTAGACATGACCAATACGGAGTATATTCAATATGCTTACAAGTTAGACGGTTTTGATAAAAACTTTCGTTTGACGGATAACGGGCATGAGGCTAACTATACTAATCTTCCTCCGGGAAAATATGTATTTCGTGTAAAGTCTACCAATAATGAAGGTGTATGGGTTGAAAATGAACGAACACTTTCTTTTGAAGTGCTTCCTACTTTCTCTGAGACACCTTGTGCTACTATGCTCTATTTCTTTTTGATTGTATTATTTATTGCAGTTGCCATTTATGTATATACCGTTTTTTATCGGATAAAAAATAAGGCTAAAAATGAAGAATTGATTACTCAATTAAAACTCAGCTTCTTTACTGACGTGTCTCACGAATTAAGAACTCCATTAACATTGATTACCGGACCTTTGGAATATATACTCAGAGACGAAAGTCTTTCTGGGAAGGTGAGAGATACTTTGAAGATTATTAAAAAGAATAGTGACCGTATGCAGAGGTTGGTAGGGCAGATCTTGGATTTTAGTAAAATCCAGAATAGCAAGATGAAACTGAGAGTTCAGTATGTGGATATTATCAGTTTCACGAAAGAAATAATCAACTATTTTACAACTTTATCTCAAGAGCGGCATATTAGTTTGAATTTTAACACTCAATTGTCTAAAGTAAATCTTTGGGGGGACAAAGATAAATTAGAGAAAGTTATTTTTAATTTGCTGTCTAATGCCTTCAAATACACTTCTGATGGCAAGAACATTTGGGTTAGTATGAAAGATGATGGGAATGCAGTCCTTCTTCAAATCCAAGATGAAGGAGTAGGGATAAAGAGAGAAAAGCAGAAAGTGATTTTCAATCGTTACGAGAATGTGGTTCCGGATAGCATTTATGCTCCTTTAAGTTCTGGTATCGGACTTTCAGTGGCTAAAGAACTTGTGAAAATGCATTATGGTAGTATAAATGTGGAAAGTGAGTTCGGAAAAGGGAGTCTATTTACTGTAAGGCTATTAAAAGGTAAAAAACATTATCCGTCTGACACGGAATATATATTATCAGATTGGAATGAAGATACAAATTTAGATTTCAATTCTCAAAACGAACTACAAGAATTGAATGAATCGGAGAAGCCGCTCATGCTTATTGTTGAAGACAATTATGAATTAAGAGTATTTATCAAACAAATATTTCAGGAAGCATATCGGTTTGTTGAGGCTAATAATGGCGAGGTTGGATTAAAAAAGGCTTTTTCTGATCTGCCTGATATGATAATTACTGATATCATGATGCCTGTAAAAAGTGGTCTACAGATGTTGCAGGAACTAAGGAACGATGAACGAACTTCGCATATTCCTGCCATAGTATTGACTGCCAAGACAGATATGGATAGCATTCTGACTGGTATTCATACAGGAGCTGATGATTACATAACGAAGCCGTTCAGTGTTAATTATCTGCAAGCTAAAGTAGAAAATATCCTAGCTCGGCGTAAAATGTTACAAGCATATTATTGTAAAGTAGGATATGAAGAGGGGAACGAAAATAAAGAAAAAGACAGATCGGTTCAATTGTCGGCAAGAGACGCTGCTTTTCTTAATAAGTTAGCTAAAATTATGGAAGAGCAACTTGGTAATCCGGAATTGAATGTAGATCAATTGGTTAGTTATTTCAGTCTGAGTCGGACCAATTTTTTTCATAAGTTGAAATCTTTAACTGGTATGGCTCCTATAATGTATATAAAAGAAATACGCATGAGGAAAGCTGCTGAACTGATTAAGGAAAACCAATATACAATGGCGGAAATAGCTTATATGGTAGGTTTTAGTGATCCTCATTATTTTAGTAAAAGTTTTAAGTCTTATTGGGGAATGACTTCTACAGAATATGCAAAAAATCAGATTGGACGATGAAGATAAATGATAGTAAAGTTATGTTTTATCATTATATCGGGTGAACTCATTGTTCACCCGATATAATAAGGGGGATCTTATTTTCTCACCTTATTTCCATTGATATATACTTCATTCAGTACTACATCTTTAGCTCCGGTAATTAAATTCCCTTTTTTCTCTACATTATTGAAACGGCTGTTTGTTACATGGATATCTTCAATATTGACACGGTCGTCATATCCGGTAATTAAGACTCCGTACTTACTTTTTTCACTAGTAACATTATCCAGATATACATGGCGTACTACAGGTGGGAAACTTCTGTCACATTTTTCACGGTTTTCATATTGCAGGTTGATTTTCAAAACGGCTTCGCGACATTCGCCTACTTCTATATTACGCACATAAATATTTTCAATGACCCCACCGCGGCAGTTGTTGGTTTTGATGCGGATGACACGTTCTAGGTTCGGGCTGTCCATTTTGCAGTTTTCAACAAACAGGTTCTTATATCCTCCCGAGATCTCACTACCTACAACTACACCACCGTGTCCGTCTTTCATTTCGCAATTGCGTACAATGATATTTTCACTTGGTACGTTCCATTTCCGTCCGTCCGCATTCCGTCCGCTTTTAATAGCGATGCAGTCGTCTCCAGTATCGAATATACAGTTTTCAATTAATACGTTCTTACTTGATTCCGGATCGCAGCCATCGCTATTGGGACCGTGACTGGAAACTTTAACCCCACGCACTGTTAGACTTTCACAAAATAAAGGATGGATAACCCAAAATGGAGAATTTTTCAATGTTACATTTTCTATTAAAATAGTGTTGCAACGATATAGATTGATAAGTTGGGGACGTAAACCGTCTTCAAAAGTCATTTGGCGCTTATCTATCGGGGCAAATGTTTCGGCGTACATCAGTAATTTGTTTCTGCCGCCATTTTTTTGAGCTGTCATACCTTCCTTCCAGCCATAGTGTGGAGCACCACACATACTCCACCAGTTATCATTACTGGCCTGTCCGTCTATAATACCTTTACCGGTAATGCCTATGTTGCTTTCACCATAAGCATAAATTAATGGATGCAAATTGTAACAGTCTACTCCTTCCCAGCGGGTGAGTACGGTTGGAGTATATAGATATTTCTCTGAAGAAAATTTTAGATAGGCACCTTCTTCCAAATGCAGATTTACATTACTTTTCAGTGTGATAGGACCTGTTAGAAATTCTCCGGGTGGAACTAATACAGTTCCTCCACCTGTCTGGCTGCATGTGAGGATAGCTAGATTGATTGCTTCATGGCAGAGTATTTCACCATTATTTCCTTCTTTGGCACCGAAATCTTTAATGTTGTACACACGATCGGGAAAAGAAGTCTTTTTGATTTGTTTTTCTATTTGCTCACTTTCTTTCCAAATCTCTTGTGGTATTTGTGCATGAGCAAGTCCAAAATATGCACATATACAAAGTACACTAACTAACTTTTTTACCATATCTTTGATGTTTAATAATTAATAATTTCATAGTTACCAAAAAATATCTACGATGCAATATTAAAGCATATAATTAGAAAATAAGTGGATTAATTGCCCATTATTGTGTAAATTCTAATAATAGAGGAATAACTGCTGCTACATTTTTATATTATTTGTATATTCGTACCTTAATAATCTGATATTATGAAATATATCACTTGTTATATACTGATATCTGTTTGGGGATTTTTGTTGTTATAGGAAGTAGTATTTCTACTACCAAAGATAGTCTTCTGAATATTATAGGAAGTCCTGTAGAGTTTTCTCTACAAATTGAGATTTACAGAGGTTTGGCTGATTTTTATTTTGAGAAACCTGAAGAAGTGGATTATCTTAATAAAATGTATTTCACCGCAAAAGCAGTAAATGATAAGACTCATATGTTTGAGACTCTTTCTGATTTGGTTTTCTCGTATATTAAAGTTTATCATGCCGATTCTGTTTGGTATTATATGTCTCTTTTAAAGGATGTTGGGACACTGGAAGAATCTCATCCATATTTATTCTTTTTACGAATGAGATTGTTTGCAGGCAGAGTCAGGAATAATGAGGTTGAAACTGCTATAACAGAGGAATTGGCTTTTATGGGTAAAGAAAATATAGGTGGGAATGATATTTACATACAGATGGAACAGACTTTTATTACAGGCTATGCTTTGTGTAGTGAAGGTAAATATGAAGAGGCTGATCCCTATTTGGAAACTGCTTATAAGCTGGCTTGTCAGTTACCATATGAGGAAGGATTCAAGTTTCGTATTTGTACTGTATGGAATTTTCTTTCGACCTTGAACTTTATAGATAAAGGAGATCTATATATTGAATATGTTGAAAAATAGCTTCAGCAATATAGAAAATATTATGAGTTGTACTATGCTCGTCAACGTCCTTTCTATAATATTAATATACGATATCTCCAATGTTATACTTCTTTGTTGATGCGTGCGGATAAATTATCCGATGATAAATTAGAGAAGTATTATAATCTGATGATCAAGATGAGTGCTTGGGTTACGGAGCCTATTGATAAGTATAATTGTTTTTTGGCATGAATAATTATTACTTATATAAGCATAGTTTCCATAATGCATTGATAACTAATGACAGCTTGATAAAATATGCTTGGATGACAAGTCAGTCTAATGTCCCGGGATTATTGGATATCAATTCACAAATTTATGAGGCTATGGAAGATAATAAAAATGCTTTTAAGTATCATAAACTCTATATACAAGTGCAGGATTCCATTAAATCTTCCAATCTGAAAAAACAACTTAGTGAACTACAGGTAAAGTATGAAGTAGATCAATTGAACCATGAGAATTACCGTTTGGAAACTAAGAACAGGCGTATTTTAGTAATTACACTTTTTATGGTACTTGTATTGGTGATGAGTATTTGTTTTTACTTGTACTATGATTTGAAGAAAGACAGATGGAAAAAGTTTTAGGTGAACTGAATCAAAAAGCTGGGGAAAGTGAGAAAATGAAAACAGCATTCATTAATTCTATGTGTCATGAAATACGGACTCCATTAAACGCTATTGTTGGCTTTTCAGGTATTATTACTGCTAATGCGGAAATTCTCACTTCGTTGATAGATCACTTGCTGGTAGTGGCTAATTTAGATTCATCTGATGCGCCTCTTCTTTGTGAACAAACCAGATAACTCATATCTGCAGACAAGAAATGGATAAAGTAGAACGATGGAGCAGGGTGGGAATAATTTATCATTTGGAATTACCAGAAGGGGAAATTTTTGTTTCCACCAATGAATTGTATTTGTCGTTAGTGATAGAGAACCTGTTGGATAATGCTAATAAATTTACAGATTCTGGATCTATAACTCTTAAGATGAGGTTGGATAAGGCACAAAGTAAGTTACGAATTGAAGTAACCGATACCGGCTGTGGCATTCCTCCCGAAAAACGGGAGGAAATATTTCTGTGTTTTATCAAACTGGATGAGTTTGCACAAGGTAACGGATTGGGGTTATATTTAAGCCGTTTAATTATTAAACGTTTGTCTGGTAACATATTTGTTGACTCGAGTTATACTGAAGGTACTCGGATGGTTATCTGTTTGTCTGTATAATTAGCGTGTGCCTTCTTCAATGTCCCGCTTTCGTTTCAGTGCTTCCAGGAAATAATAGTCTGCATAATTTAAAGGTACATCTATTTCTGTGCCATGAGGAATACTGCCCACTGAATGCATTAATAAAAAGTTACCATTTTTTCCAAGAGATGCCAGATAGTTTGGTGAGGCTAGAGAAGCCATAATACTGTCTGCATAGATCTTATAACTGTTTGCATCAGGCACATCCATTGTACTAATTTCATAAAGTGCAGAAGCTATACAAGAAGCACTTGAAGCGTCTCGTGGTTCATTGGGAATATTGGGAGCATCCATATCCCAATAAGGAATCAAGTCTTTGGGAAGCCGGGGATGTGTTTTCATGAATTGGAAAGTCTTCAATGCCTGATTTAGATACTTTTTATCATGAGTTTCCCGGTAACACACAGTGTAACCATAAATAGCCCATGCTTGTCCACGACTCCAAGTCGATTCGTCTGCATATCCTTGGGCTGTTTGTCTATGCCGTACCATGCCGTCTGCCAAACTATAATCTATTACATGATAACAACTTCCGTTTGTACGGAAATGCTCTTTCAAAGTGCGGTCTGCATGGTTCACTGCTATATGATAAAAGGTGGAATCACCAGATAATTTAGTTGCTTCAAATAGTAACTCCAAATTCATCATATTGTCTATTATGACCGGACATTCCCAACCGCGTTCCGATTGCCAGCCTCGGGTCACATCCCATGATTGGATAATTCCCGGCTTTTCACGGAAACGAGTAGCCAATGAACGGGCAGCTTCTATCATGACTTCTTTGTATCTGGGTACTTTAGTTGTTCGCCATCCATTGCCGAAACTACAATTTATCATGAAACCTACATCATGGTGCCAAGTCAGTTTTTTGGCTTCTTCTATGGCCGAAGTGTATTTATCAGCTAATGATAAGAGAGTAGTGTCGCCACTCAGTTCATATAGATACCACACTGACCCAGGGAAAAAACCACTTCGCCAGTCGGCGTAGTCACAATAATAAATGGTACTGTCAGTTTTCAGTGTAACGGGGTTTGTAAATTTTTCTGATTTTTCTATGATTCGTATTTCATTCCCGATTTGTGCACGTGCAAATGCTACATTCTTTTCTATAAAGGAATCTGTTCTGACGGATTGTTTATTTTTCTCTGTGCAAGATACCCATAAAGTAGAGCAGGCGAGTATTGTAATATAGAGGACTTTCTTCATAGTGCTTATTTTTTATAATTTGCTACGAAGATAATGATAAATTTGTTGAAGAGAAACTTTAAGGTATTCTTTTACTTTGAAAACAGATTGATTCTGCTTCCAAAGTAAAAGAATATTGATCATAGAAATACAATAATCATTTCAGTTGTGATTCTTCTTGTAACTAAAATTTTATAGTATTGATGTATCACTTAATAGTTGATATACCCCACTTATAATTCCTAAAACGAATATGCCGGCTACACATACCAACAGACTGATGCGCATCGGAGTTGCTGTACGAAAATTGCCGATAGGATCTTCATTAGGTGTGATGAACATGGCTTTTACAATCAATAAGTAATAATACAATGAAATGATTGTATTGACCAATGCGATAAATACAATAAGATAATATCCACTATGGAATGCTGCCATGAATACAAAGAACTTACTGAAGAATCCGGCAAATGGCGGGATACCTGCCAATGAGAAAAGAGCAAGTGTCATGACCATAGTTAGTTTAGGGTTTGTCTTATAAAGTCCGTTATAATCTTCGCGCTCTATTTTACCGTGGGTATGTTGTTCAATGGTATTGATGACACCGAATACGGCGAGATTGGCGGCAATGTATACTACTATATAATATACTAGGGATGCCATGCCCTGCGGAGTTCCAGCCAGTACAGCCAACATTATGTAACCGGCTTGTGAAATACTGCTGAAGGCCATAAAGCGTTTCAGGTTGTTTTGGCGGATGGCGAACAGATTGGCTATAGTGATGGTGGCTATAATGATAATACATAGTATTTCACTCCATTGTTCAGTCATTGGTCCGAATACTTTCATTAAAATAATCATTAAAGCAAAAGCAGCTGCGCCTTTTGAAATAACGGATAGGTAGGCGCTTACTGTAGTCGGTGCACCTTGATAAGTATCTGCTGTCCACAGATGAAAAGGTACCAAGCTTAATTTGAAGGCCAGTCCGGAGAAGAAAAATACTAGTGCAAGAACTTGTAATGGAGTTCCTGTCAGTCCGGCAGGGATATCTTCAAAATATAAAGTACCTGCTGTCCCATAAATCATAGAAATGCCATAGAGGAAAATACCGCTGGAGAATAAAGCCGAAAGAATGAATTTAGCTCCGGCTTCGGCACTATGCCCTTTATATTTATCGAAAGCTACGAGACAAGCCATAGGAACGGTTGCCAATTCCAATCCAAGGAAGAATAGCAGGAAGTGCCCTGCACTTACCATGAAATACATACCCAGCAAGGTACTGAGGGTAAGGATGTAGAATTCGCCTTGTTTATGACGGGTGTCTTCACGTTTTAGCCAAGTGTCTGCTTGCAGAAACACCAGTATGGTACCTATGGTCAGGATGCTTTTCAGAACAGACGCCATAGGGGTTGAATGGTACATGCCGCCGAATAAAGTCACCTCTTCCGGCCATAGGTTTGCTAAAAGTTGAATGGTCAGCAGGATACATGCCATGGGGCGTAACCAGTGACGTTGTGGAGCCGGTAAAAATAAATCTAACAGAAACATCAGAATAAAAACGGCTGTCAGACTCAGTTCGGCATGCATATGGAGTATTGCAGTTATGTCCATCATTGCTATTTTTTAATTTTTAATTCTCAAATTTTAATTTAATAATTGACTTATGATTGGTTCTACACTGTTACTGATCAGATCGCTTATCCAGAATGGAGCCAATCCTAAACCTGCTACACAGGCGATGAGGCAGATAACGGCTACTCTTTCATCCCAAGTTGCGTCTGTGAGTTTCAGATGTTCGGGATTCAAAACTTTGCCGTAAAGGATTTTACCTACTACACGCAGGATATAAACTGCGGTAATGACGATACTTGTTGTTGCCACTAGGGTACATACGCGATGGAATGTATCATCATTTTGGAAAGAACCTACAAAGACCGTCATTTCAGCAACAAAACCACTTAGTCCTGGAAGTCCCAGATTAGCAAGACCGGCAATAACATAACCTACAGCCAGGAAAGGCATAATCTTCATCAAACCTCCCATTAATCGGACATCACGGGTGTGGGTACGTCCGTATATCATACCAATAAGGGCGAAGAACAAAGCGGTCATTAATCCGTGACTCAACATTTGGAGAATAGCACCCGTACAACTGGTGCGTGTCATCATCAGTAGGGCAAAGAGTACCAATCCGCAGTGGGATACGGATGAATAGGCATTGATATATTTTAAGTCAGTTTGTACCACAGCACTGAATGCACCGTAAACTACAGAAATAGTGGTCAATATCAGGAATACATCTCCCCACATGGCTGCACCTTCAGGCATCAGGTACATAGCAACACGGAAGCATCCGTAACCTCCTAGTTTCATCAATACTCCAGCGTGAAGCATAGAAACAGCAGTCGGTGCGGAAGCGTGACCATCGGGACTCCATGTATGGAAAGGGAACAAAGCTCCTAAGACTCCGAACCCCAAGAAGATAAGCGGGAAGAAGATGCGTTGCATTTCATGAGGAATATGTAGTTTGGCGATTTCCAGCAAATTCATTGTTTCACCACCTGCACCATAGAAAATACCGAGAATTCCGATCAGTAGAAATGCAGAACCACCCATTAACATTAATGTAAGTTTCATGGCGGCGTATTCTTTACGTCCGCTTCCCCACACACCGATGAGCAGATACATTGGAATCAGGGCTACTTCATAAAACATGAACATGGTGAACAGGTCTGTTGAAACGAAGAATCCGAATACCCCTACACTCAATAGAGTGAACCACATGAAATATTCTTTTGTCAATGGTTGTAACTTCCACGATGCAAAAGTACCGGTGAATACAATAATGGAACTAAGTAGCAACATTGCTACTGATATACCGTCTACTCCTACTGAGTAGCATATATGGAGCGGTGCATACCAAACTGTGCTGGCTGTGAACAGCATCTCTCCTGTAGCACCGGCTTGGCGTAGTTCGATATAATCAATGGTGAGGTAAACGGATAATGCCAATAAAATGGAAGATCCGACAACCATCACTCCGCGAACTTGATTGATGCTGCGCGAAGCCCAAAGGCTCGCGAGCATCAAC
>OGFD01001339.1_pt1 | contig 12282 bp, 12 predicted proteins | sample 1570851 | NCBI WGS metagenome assembly OGFD01 (sample SAMEA2582077, study PRJEB24529) | metagenome | biome: Human gut stool | place: China | collected 2011
TGGAAAGACCGCGGGCTGTATGCGGATGATCTGGAAGCCATGAATGAGCGCGAAGCCGAAAAATTTGTGAAAAAGGATAATGTCTGGAAAAAGCCGGACTATGCAGCCATGCTGGAGGAAGGGATTCCTCTTGGCGTGGTCTATTTTATCAAAAAAGCAAGGGACGGCTTAAACGCCTCTCCTCAGTATTACCGCACGGATGACACCCCGGAAAAACGGACTGCGAGGCAAAAGGAGTATATAAAAACAGTCCGGGAATTGCAGACAGTGCTTTCAGATGTCCGTACTGTGGAGGATGCCATGAGAGCCTATGACCGCTTTTTCGTGGACAATGGATATTTAGAAAAGGTACAGGGCTGGGTAAGCGGAATCCATTACCGGGCAACGAAAAAGGGTCAGGACAATCCCGTGATTACAAACAAATTATCCAATACTATGCTGATCCGCTCGGCTGAATATTTTGAGCGCAACTTTACTCAGAAAGCAAAAAAGGAACAGTTTTGTGTTTCCAAAGAGCAGAAAATACCGAAAGGTTATGCGATCCACTTCAACGACGGGAAACATACCTATTCTAAAAATGAGGACTGGAAACCCGGTACCTACTATGTGACAAAAGGCTATTCGATCCTGCGGACCAATTTTGAGACCAAAGAAGCTGCCCTGAAATGGGTGCAGGAACTTGCCAAAGGCAGGAACAAAAATGGGAAGATCCGGTTTGTCCCTCCCCAGCTCGCCCATGTCAAACGTACCGGCCCGGATTATCGGAATGGCGTGGAGATCACCGGACAGCATTATCTTGATACATTTGGATTCCGCGGCGGCGAGTTTGGAAACTGGATGAACCAGAACGACCGTCAGACCTCCCTTAACATGGGATTTGAAGCACTAAAGGATCTGGCGTCAGCCCTTAAGATCAGCGATAAAGATATTGCTTATCAGGGAACGCTTGCTATCGCTTTTGGTGCAAGAGGCAGCGGCAATGCTGCGGCTCATTATGAACCTTTGCGTACAGTCATCAATCTTACGAAAATGCACGGGGCCGGTTCGCTGGCACATGAATGGTGGCATGGACTTGACGATTATCTTGGTACAAAGATGGGCGCAAAAGGGATGCTGTCAGAACAGCCCCGCCTCTATGCGCCGTTCCAAAAACTCATTGACACCATGAAGTATAAACCGGAAACACCGGAACAGGCAGCAAAGCGCACGGAAGCACAAACAGAACGCACCCGGAAAAATGCGGCAAGCTGGCTGGATTCCTCGGTTCTTGCCTCTCTGAAACGGTATGGCAATGAGGAACAGATGGAAACCTACGCAGTCTTGCGGGAAGCATTTTTGTCCGGCGAACCCGGCTCTGTGGGACAGATCAGCGCATTTAAGAAGAATGTTACCGGCCGGGTAATTCCCAAAAGTGAACGGGAACGGCTGGAAATTTTTGAGCGTATGCTTTCCGGGATGCAGGCGCAGGAAGCTCCGCAGATTGGACGGACGGAAACTGATTTTTACCGTAATTCGGTACGCATGGGAAAAGAATGTGAAAAAGACGGCGGTTATTGGGACAGCAATGTGGAAATGACAGCCAGAGCCTTTGCCTGTTATATCAAGGACAAACTGCCCTACACATCGGATTATCTGGCAGGCCATGCCGACTGTGCCCTTACCCTGGTTTCCGGTAAAGACGGAGAAATGGAGGTATTGAAAGCCTTCCCTGTGGGGGAAGAACGCCGTGCAATCAACGCTGTTTTTGACGAGATCATTCAGGATTTGAAACGGGAACAGCTATTGACCCATGCCGATGTAACGCTTCCTCTCTCTGTTTCTGAACTTCGTGAGGCAGCGGACGGTCAGCTATCCATGTTCGGCGTCGGCCGTCCTTCCGTGATGGATCAGCTTGCGGCAAACAGGCCGGCAGATAAAAAATCACCGGCACAGACGATTTTCAGAAAAAACCATGAGCCGGAAATATAGCAGGAGGTGAACAGCATTTTGGAAGAAAACAGGGATTACCATGCCTACCGGTATGGCGACCACTTGACGCCGGGATCAGAGCTTAAAATTGAACACAGCGTAGTTTGTGAAAATGTGGATATTTCTACTCTGATCACAATGGGAACCGATAGCCTGGAAGCCATGCGCCAGGGAAGTATTGACGGGGAGCAGAAAGCCTATGAAATCGTGGTGGCTGCTGCAAAACAGTGGGAACAGCAGGCAGCGGCAACACAGACGATCAACCGGGCTTTGGAATATCTTCGTACACCGGAGATCGAACATACCGGCAACCAGTGGAAAGACACCGATAACTGGAGGGCGGATCAGAAAATCAGCAACCTGGTCTATCAGATGACCTGCAGTATTTGGGAAGATACGAAATATGACAGAGAAACCAAACAGAGTGTTCCGATTGCCTGGTATGTGACATGGGAAGTCCGTATTCATTCCCCGAAGCAGGGATATGGAGCAAAGATTGCCGGACAAAACCAGAAACGATATACAGATAAGAACGCAGCCATAAAATACCTGGACGGGCGAAAGAAAGCCTATTCCCATTTATTCACGGAAATTTCCCCGCCGATCCCGAAAGAATATGAGCACCATTTTATGGTTCACGGTACTCTTTTACCTGGCTATACGGTTGAAGGACTGGAACAGGCCAAAACGGAACATGCCGCCGCCGAGGTTTCGGAGGGCGGTATTTTTACACCCGAAAACCAGGAGAAGCCTTCCGTCCTGGGGAAGCTCTCTGTGGCAAAAACTCAGGAAAAAACGCCAACCACTCCCGGTACGGCAATGAAAAAGAAGGAGGATATACAATTATGAAAGTGTTAATGGTAGAGCCGGGCAAGTCCCCTTATGCTGCGGAGATCGAAAGTGGTCTGAAATCCTTGCAGGCGGCAGTGGGCGGAGATATTCAGGCGGTCTATCCGTATGAGGACCCGGTGGCTCTGATCTGCAATGAAGAAGGCAAGCTGATGGGGCTGCCTTTGAACCGAGCTCTCTTTGACGATGACGGCCACATCTATGATATTGTGTCCGGGAATTTTCTGATCGTTGGTCTTGGCGAGGAAAATTTTACAGACCTTTCCCCGGATCTGATGGAGAAATATGGGGAGCAATTCAAGTACCCTGAAAAATTTGCAAGGCTTGCCGGCGAGATCATTGCAGTCAAGCAGCCTGCAACCAATGAGCACCGGGAAAAACCGATGATGCACCATTCCGGCCCGGATTTGTAGAAAGAAAGGAGCCAATTATGTTAATGGCAGTAAATGAACCTTATGCCCTTATGGTGCAGCCGGACGATATTCTGATCTCTCCCCGTGAGGTAGATGAACATTTTGGGACGATGGTATGCTTTCATCCCCGCTATGCGCTGGGCGACCATCACAACCATATGGACAAAGATGACTTCCTGCGGGAAATGTATTTAGATACCGTAGGACATGATGAAGCCGGCATGAAACGCTATGAACGGATGGTAAACATTGTAAGCAGCCGTTTCCGGCATGGACCAAAGACAGAGGAACGGGCGATCGATGAAGCAATGCAGAAAGTAATTTCGGAAAAGTATCTGATGCTCCCCCTCTATCTCTACGACCACTCAGGTCTTGCCATGAGTACAGAAAGTTTCTCAGGCAGGGCTCCTCATGCAGAATGGGACAGCGGACAGGTCGGCTGGATCTATGTTTCCAAAGAAGATGCCCTAAAGGAATTTGACGCTGACAAGATGACCGGCGCCATCCGGCAGAAAGCGGACGCACTGATGCGCAGCGAAGTCGCCGCTTATGATTCCTATCTGCGTGGCGAATGTTATGGGTTTGAGCTTTATAAAAACGGGGAGCTGTCGGATAGCTGCTGGGGCTTTATGGGTAACTTTTCCGATGTGTTGAAAGATATGGCGGAATACCTCCCGGATGAGTGCAAAGGGATGGTCGATCATCTGGAGGAACAGGAACGCCCGGCTACGATCATCAAGACGCTTTTGAAACATGCTAAAATTCAGGTCGATCAGGCAGCAAAAGCCTTTGAACACGCTTCCCGACAGCAGGTTCTTGGGGAAAGCCGGTAAAAAGTTATTTCCATATTATAAATACCGATTTTATCAGAAAGGAGGATGCTCTTGCAGGAAGAACTCGAACAACGAACGGTTTCTGTTTCTATACAGGCAGCAAAACTGTCAGGGCGGGTACTGCGTGCGGCTATTGCTGCGGTACTCCAAAAGATGGAACAGGAACGCACAATGCTAAAAGTCGGGCGCAACAGCATGAAGCGGCTGACTTATAAAGACCCCGGAGCCAATACCATTGAAGTTTCAGGGCGAATCCGCTCTTTTGAACGGTATGCCAGAAAACATCAGGTACGCTACCATATAGAAAAGGAACTTGGGACCGATCCCCCAAAATGGACGGTATATTTCAAGGCAAACCAGGCGGATGCACTGACGGCAGCTTTTAAGGAATATACAAAGAAAGACCTTACACGCAGCACCAGACCGTCGCTGCTTACACAGCTTCATAAGTTCAAAGAACTGGCACAGTCGCTTGGCCGTGACCGTGTAAAGAACAAAGAACACGGAGGACCGGAACGATGAAGATTGATGCAGAAACATTGAAAAAACAGGTCATTCTCCATCTGCCTTATGTTCTGTTCCTTCTGGTATTTGCCAAGCTGGGCGAAGCGGTGCGGCTGGCTCCCGGAGCAGACGCTTCCCAAAAGCTGTTAGGACTGTCCGAAGGCTTTGCCCTTGCGTTTCAGAGTATGTGGCCGGGGGCGGCAATGGACTGGCTGATCGGTTTCTGCGGTGCAGCCATTATGCGGCTGGCAGTCTATCTTAGAGGGAAAGACGCTAAGAAATACCGCAAAAATGTGGAATATGGAAATAAAGCCGATATTGCCCCATTTATGGACCCAAAGCCGGAAAACAATATCATTCTTACCCAAAGTGAAGGACTGATGTTAAACGGAAGGCCCAAAAATCCGGCCAATGCAAGAAATAAAAATGTACTGGTAGTCGGAGGATCAGGTTCGGGAAAAACGCGCTTTTTCATCAAGCCCAATCTGATGCAAATGCACAGTTCCTACGTCGTCACCGATCCGAAAGGTACAGTCCTTGTGGAATGCGGAAAGATGTTGCAGCGAGGCACACCAAAGCTGGACAAGGACGGAAAGCCTGTGCGTAATGAAAAAGGAAAGATTATCTATGAGCCCTATAAAATACGGGTATTCAATACGATCAATTTTCAGAAAAGTATGCACTATAACCCCTTTGTCTATATCCGCAGCGAAAAGGACGTGTTAAAGGTTGTCAATACCCTTATTGTCAATACCAAAGGCGAGGGAGAAAAAAGCGCGGAAGATTTTTGGGTGAAAGCCGAGAGATTATTATATTGCGCGTTGATCGGCTACATTTGGTATGAAGCCCCCGCCGAGGAAATGAACTTTACAACGCTGCTTGAACTTATCAATGCAAGCGAAGCACGCGAGGACGACGAGGAATACCAAAGCCCCGTTGATCTGCTCTTTGCCGATTTAGAAGAACGCAGCCCCGACCATTTCGCGGTGAAGCAATATAAAAAATACAAATTGGCGGCGGGCAAAACGGCAAAGTCAATCCTTATTTCTTGCGGTGCGCGTCTTGCCCCTTTTGATAGTGCAGCGACACGTTGTCGCATACAAACTCTGCGTGGGATTTTCCTGCAAAGAGGTAAAAGTGACGGAAAGGCAATAGCCTTTCTAACTGATATTCCGAGAAGTGGAATGACGGGGTAACGCCCGGAAACGCTTCCCTTGATACTGCGTTGGAAGAAACGGGACGTATTTCCCGCGACTGACACAGCACGCTGAAGTCGGCTGTCTGCACCCGCGACTGTCCCCTTTGAGGATAAAGCAAAACCGAGCCAGAGGTGGCCGGGGGTGTTAGGCCGGAGGTCTATAAAGTACCTATGTCCAGAATGCGGCTGACTACCGCTGACAAAAGCCCGAATGTACAGGTCTATAACGGGATATGGTAGAAATGCCATAGCCGTGAAAACGGCGTATGTGGGGTAAAGTAAGATTTGTCGATATGAAATTCCCTATGGTGTTACAGGCACCATCAAGCATACAGGTCTAAAGGGCAGGGTTAAGGGTATTATGCAAAGATAGGAATATCGGAACGTGGAAAGCCCCGGATGTGGAGTGGATACGCACGGTGAAGCAATGAGCGGGAAAATCGTGTCGCCTTTTATGGGAGGTGCGGTATAACCGTTCTTAATCCGGGAGGAAAGAGCAGCCATGCTACCTGTGAAGCCGTGAACAAAGTAAGCGGTGGAGGGACGGGCTGTAGTCAGGAACAGAAACAAAATCATATTCAATAAACACGCATAGGTTCGAGTAGGACTAAGAAAGGCGAAAATCCAAACGAAAGTGGGGATAAGTAACCGACTATGGCAACAGGAAAGGCAAAGAAGAAAGATAAGTTAAGGCACGCCGAGTATTATGACTTTCAGGCAATTCAAGATAAGCTGTATGCCGACAGCAATAAAGGCAAAGTTTTCAAACATTTGGTTGAAATCATTGCATTACCCGAAAACATCGATGCCTACGGCTGGCATACCGCAACATCAAGAAGAATCACGGGAGTACGACGCCCGGCACAGATGGAAAAACAATCACAGAATTATCAGCACTCTCTGATGAACAGCTTATATGCGCCGTACAGCGCAAATTAAACTGGTATGTCCCACAAAGCGTCCGGCGGGTAGAAATTCCGAAAGGAAATGACCCAATGAAAAAGCGCCCGCTCGGAATACCGACGATTATGGACAGGCTGATACAACAGTGCGTATTGCAGGTCATGGAGCCGATATGTGAGGCGAAATTCCACGACCACAGCTACGGGTTCCGCCCGAACCGGAACCAACAGCACGCAATCGCCCAAGTTCATAAAGATATGCAGAGAAGCAATCTCCATTATGTTGTAGATATAGACATTAAGGGGTTCTTCGACAACGTGAACCACGGGAAACTGCTGAAACAGCTCTGGGCAATGGGAATCCATGATAAAAAGCTGCTTAGCATTATATCCGCTATGTTAAAAGCGGAGGTGGCAGGAATTGGATTCCCGGAGGTCGGAACGCCGCAGGGCGGCATTATATCCCCCCTGCTCTCCAATGTAGTTTTGAATGAACTGGATTGGTGGCTTGCCAGCCAATGGGAAGAAATACCAACGGAGTTCCCTTACAAGGAATCGGTCAATTACAACGGAAGTGTGAGCAAGAGCCATAAATTCGCCGCACTGCGGAGGACAAGGCTGAAAGAAGTTACCTGCGTCCGATACGCTGATGATTTTAAAATATTTACGAACAGCTATCAAAATGCGGTGAAATTATTCCACGCAACCAAAAGCTGGCTCCATGAAAGGCTTTCTCTTGAAATCAGTCCTGAAAAATCAAAGGTGATTAACCTGAAAGAACAGTATTCAGAGTTTCTCGGTTTCAAGCTAAAGGTTATCCCCCGTGGGAAACGGAGCAACGGACACACCAAATATGTAGTAGAGAGCCATATCAGAGAGAAATCTATTGCGAAAATAAAACCAAACTTAAAACGGCTGATTTACGACATTGAGTTCCCGTCGCAAGGCAAACGTACTGAATATCAGGCGATTTGCCGCTACAACGTTTATGTAATGGGAATCCATGACTACTATCAATTAGCCACAAAGGTCTGCGACGACCTTACGCCATTCGCCTTATCTGTCCATAAAAGCCTGCGGGCAAGACTGAAAGAACGGGTTAAAACTGCAAAACAGGTTAGAAAAAGGAAAATTCCGTGTGAAGTTCCGAAAGTTATCAGGGAACGGTATGGGAAAAGCAAACAGCTCCGATATGTAGCCGGACACGCAGTTGTCCCGATTGGCTACATACGGCACAAGCCCCCAAAGTCCATGAACCGCAAAATCAATTCCTATACGCCCGAGGGCAGAGCCGAAATCCATAAGAATCTGGACAGAATCGACATAACGGTTCTTCATTACCTGATGAGGAATCCAGTTCTGTACCGTACTATCGAATACAACGATAACAGGCTTTCACTGTATTCGGCTCAAATGGGAAAATGTGCCGTATCTGGCAAAGTGCTTTCTATTGGCGATATTCATTGCCATCACAAAGTGCCACGGTATTTAGGCGGCAAGGACAATTATCAAAATCTGGTATTGGTATGTGAAGATGTACATCATCTGATTCATGCCACAAACCCTGATACTATCAGAAAGTATATGGAAATCCTCAACCTTGACCAAAAGCAGAAAGAAAAACTTAATAAGTTAAGAAGCCTTGTCCACGTTGAGAGTTATTGAGATGAAATAAAATCTGTTCCTGATGGCAAGCCGGGTGAGCTGAAAGGTTCATGCCCGGTTTAGGGCGGGGGAAAATCCGGAGATAACATCAAAGGATTACCTATCGCTATTAGAGGAACTCCGGGAACTCATGTCCTATGATGAATTGGAACTTGATACATTGGGCGACAGGAAAACCGCGCTTTTCCTCATAATGAGCGATACCGACGACACCTTTAATTTTGTTATCGCTATTCTGCAATCGCAGCTTTTCAATTTGCTTTGTGATAAAGCGGACGACGAATACAACGGCAAATTGCCTATTCATGTCCGGTTTTTGCTTGATGAATTTGCCAACATCGGGCAGATACCCCGCTTTGATAAGTTAATTGCGACCATTCGCAGCAGGGAAATGTCCGCTTCTATCATTCTGCAATCGCAGAGCCAACTAAAAGCCATTTACAAGGACGCGGCAGAAATCATACTTGATAATGCCGACAGCACCTTGTTTTTGGGAGGACGTGGGAAAAATGCAAAGGATATTTCGGATAACTTGGGACGGGAAACAATCGACAGTTTCAATACTTCCGAAAATCGCGGCACGCAGGTTTCTCATGGACTTACTTATCAAAAATTAGGAAAGGAGCTGATGACACAGGACGAAATAGCAGTTATGGACGGTGGGAAATGTATTTTGCAGCTACGCGGTGTGCGTCCCTTTTTAAGCGACAAATACGACATCACGAAACACCCGAACTACAAATACCTTTCCGACTTCGACAAAAGAAACGCTTTTGACGTGGAACGGTATATGTCTACCCGTCCGGCAATCGTAAAGCCCGATGAAGCCTTTGACATATACGAAATAGATTTGTCCGACGAGGACGCAGCCGCCGAATAAAAACGGCGGCATTTTTATTTCCAACAACATTTTTTGAGCCGTTTTAGCGGCAGAAAGCGAGGTTTATATGGAGTTTTTCAACAGCGCAGTTGGTGTATTGCAGACTTTGGTTATCGCGCTTGGCGCAGGTCTTGGCATTTGGGGTGCCATTAACCTCATGGAGGGTTACGGCAACGACAATCCGGGCGCAAATGCTCATGTGCCATAAAGTAACACATAAGAATTGATAGACAGCAGCCCACTATTCCGCAGCAACAGCGAGTTGCTTGTTAAAACCCCATTTTGAAGTTATAATGAGTAAAAACAACCTTTAGGAGGGACGGGCATGGAAATACAAGGTATTCTTAAAAATTTACGCGAGAAAAACAACCTTACGCAAGAACAACTGGCTGAACGTGTGCAAGTTACCCGACAGGCGGTTAGTCGCTGGGAAACAGGCGAAACGCAGCCAAATACAGATACCTTAAAACTGTTATCACGAGTTTTTGATGTGTCAATCAATACGCTTCTGGGTTCTCCACGGCAACTTGTTTGTCAGTGTTGCGGAATGCCATTGAATGAAGATGGTCTGATTAGCCGAGAACCAGACGGAAGCTATAACGAGGACTATTGTAAATGGTGCTATGCTAATGGGAAATTTGCATATCAATCCAAGGAATCTTTATTGGATTATCTGGTTGCGAATATGCCAAATCCCGATAACGCAGATGAAGAAACCAGACGTAATCAGTTTGATTTGTACCTTTCGCAATTAAAGCACTGGAAATAACTATATTGTCATAGCAAAGCCAGCCGAGCCAGTCAACGGTCAAGATGAACGGCGCGTACCGCGCCGCCGTTGACAGCCCCGCCCGCCTTTGCTGGTAGGCAATCAAGGGGCGACAGCAAGGAGTGCTGCCGCCCCGCACTATTATCAGAGAGGGGGAATTTCCATGACCGAAGATGAAGCCTACAAAGTGCATATCCAGTACACCTTTAACGCCTTTTGCAAGGTTGTCATTCGTCACGCCGCCATAGATATAATTTTGAAGCTGCGCCGGAGGTGGGAACGGGAAGTTTCCCTTGACTATCTGATGAATGAGAAGTTTGTCCAGCTTGCCGAGCCGGAGCAGCTTGAAAAATATCTTTTTACCGCCTGCGGCCAGACCGCCGTTCTGTACCATGCGGAACTCGCCGCCGCCCTTGCCCTTTTGCCAGAGCAGACACAGGAAGAAATTTTCCGTTACTATTTCCTGCGCCAGCCGCAGCGAGTGATCGGCGTACATATCGGACGGACACGCAGCACAGCGGGGCGGCATATCCAGCTTGCCTTGAAGCGGCTCCGGCGGCTCATGGAGGGAAAACGCTATGAGTAAACTTCTCCCCTATGAAACAATCGTCAAGGCGCATGAGGGCGACCCGGACGCAATCGACACCGTTCTTTCCCACTACGCCGGATATATCCGCTACTGTTCCAAAGTACACGGGAAAGTCAGCGCCGAGGTTGAGGAACATATAAAACAGAAGCTAATCGCCGCGCTGTTCAAATTTCGCTTTGACCGATAAGCAAAGAACGAACACCGACTGTCATTAGCGATTTTCACCAGCAAGTTTACAATTCATCTATTCCCATAAGTAAGCGGTCATAGTATAATAAAGCCATCGACAAATGCAAATTATATTTTTTGAAAGAATTCTATAGAGTAAAAATATTTTGTCTTCTATGTTTTAGAAAATGTGCAACAGTCGTTCCGTGAGACTGGTATGTGCCCAAAAAAAATGGTCTATGCAAGAAAATAGATACAACAATAGTGAGCAAATGATTCAGGTAAAGATCAGATATATAATATTTTAAAGTAATTGTACATTTTTTAAGAAATTACAATGGTCATTCATCGTGTTTGAAAGAATAGGTTATTGGCGCACTTTACTTATATATCGTTTTACAGGGGCTGTTTTTTATGCAACGTTAGGGCTTACTCGTATATAGTTATGAAAATAAATAGAGAATGAGGTGCGATTAGATGAAAAATCTTGGATATTCACAAAATTTTTTGGTTAATAAAAAGTTGGTAGAACGTTTAATAAGCAAGTCAAATATTGATGTAACAGATTATGTTATTGAAATTGGTCCTGGAAAAGGGATAATAACAGATGTACTTTCTCAGCATGCTGGAGAGGTTGTTGCAGTTGAATATGATCAAGAATTATATAATAATTTAGTAAGATATCACAGTCATGATAATGTTACATATATATTTGGTGATTTTTTAAAATATAAGTTGCCTTTAAATCGCAGATATAAAATATTCTCCAATATTCCTTTTCAGATAACAGCGGATATTATTAGGAAATTAACAGACGATGTAAATCCACCATCAGATATAAATATCATAATTCAAAGAGAGGCAGCTAAAAAGAATTGCGGTATTCCATTACAAAAATATGAAGGTTTTCGTGCTGCTATAATAAAGGCACAATATAAGGTAGAAATTACACATAGTTTTAAAAGGAGCGATTTTTTTCCTTCGCCTAATGTTGATACAGTTATGCTTCATATGCAGTTATGGGATGATAGATTGAGTGGTGATGATCTTCAAAATTATAAAGATTTAGTGGCTTTTTTTTACACTAATATTAAAGGAGAGACTGCTAAAGAGAGACTTTCTATTTTATTTTCTAATGAGCAAATCAAAAGATTGGGAAAAGCCAATAGAATTAGTCTTTCAAATTCATATACGTTAATCACGGCCGAGCAGTGGATGAATATTTATTATTACTCCAAAATTGGATTGACAGATGAAAAGAAAAAAAAGTTTCAAGATGCATATAAAAAACTTCAAAAAATGAATAAAAAATTGAAAAAGCAAAACAGAACATCTTTACGAAAGTCTAGTAGCAATAAGAAATGTAGAACAAGGATTGATACTTCTAATGGTACAAAAAATAGATAGTATTGATAATTTCTATAAAAATGTGCATGGTAGTGCGAAAATCTGAGAAGAGAATTTAATGCTGGATTTTGTTGATAGTAGATTTCAATGAGTTAACCATAAAAGTATATTAGAAAGTAAAAACAACAGGGGTAGTA
>OGFD01001356.1_pt1 | contig 12167 bp, 7 predicted proteins | sample 1570851 | NCBI WGS metagenome assembly OGFD01 (sample SAMEA2582077, study PRJEB24529) | metagenome | biome: Human gut stool | place: China | collected 2011
GCAGTTCGGCTGATAAGGATTTGAAGAAACTGGATGTTTCTATTGAATATTAAGTAACTTGAGAAAATCATCAAGGAGCTGAGTAAATATGAAAAGAGGGTGTGTCTTGGACTTTTGGCACATCCTCTTCTTACTTGTTACATCATATAAACTCTTTGATAGACGTTGATAGAGTGATCAAATTCCCTTCAAGGTATTGGGTACACAGTTCTATACAGAATAAATCCCGAAATCGCTTGGCGGTTTCGGGATTTTTGCTTATCTTTGTAGCTGTTTAAAGATTAACAAGTAAACATGAATACAGAGCAACAAAAGATAGAATACAAGAGTCTGCAAAAGATTCGAACTGGAGAGAAAGGATTCAAGGAACTCTCTACTACTTGTGTAGCTTTAGCCAATGCGCAAGGAGGACAGATTATGATTGGCGTGGAAGATAAGACAAAGAAACCAGCTTCCAATCAAGTTATATCGCAAGAAGAGGCAAATAGTGCCGTTACAAGATTGCGTGGACTTTGTTTCAATGTTGGTCTTGCAGTAGGCGACGTATGTGCAGACGAAACTGGCAGCCAGTACTTTGCTATCACAGTATTCCCTTCACTCCATTCATATGCCACCACTTCTGATGGCAAAATGTACATCCGTGTCGCAGACAAATGCGAGCCTGTGCGTAGTGAAGATATTCAACGTGTAGGAGAAGAGAAAGGAGCTTTCCAATGGGAACTTGTGCCAACACGATTTGAATTGGAAGATGAGAATAAGACGAATCTCTCTAAATTCGCTAATGATATACGCCAATCTGATAGAGTGAAGCAGCATATCAAGCAGCTCGATGATATGGAAATTGGCGAACAGTACCATCTTCTTGACGGCAACAAGATGACTAATCTTGGTGTCTTATGGATTGGTACAGCCAAACAGCGTAGCCGTATTTGCTATCCTATCACTGTGCAATATATCGTATATGATGACTTGGAGAACAAAACCAACAAATTGGAATGGCGTGACAATACACGTAATCCGAAAGAACTTTTGGAAGATATTATGGACAAGGCTGTAGAGTTGACCTATAGCTATGAGATGCCTAATGGACTCTTCCGTAAGACAGTACGCTATTATAACGAGAACTTAATCAGAGAGTTGCTTGTTAACAGTTTGGCTCATAGTTCAAGAACCATCTCTAACGACATCACAATCAAGGTATATCCAGGTTATATCAGCATCTCCAATCCTGGTGGTCTCCCTTTGGGTGTAACCAAAGACAACATCCTTCATACTAAGCACAGACGTAATCCGAATATGATTGAGATACTGACTGCACTTGGATTGATGGAAGGTGAGGGCTCTGGCTATGACTTGATTTATGAGTTGGATGCCGTTGAAGCAAAGAAACAACCAGAGATAGAATCAACATTCAACACTGTCACGGTATATCAAAGTGCAGAGATTACGGATAAAGAAGTTGTTCGCCTGATGGATTATGTTGACCATAATTATCAGCTTTCCCAAAAGAACAAAATAGCTTTCGGTATCATAGCCAGAGAGAAACGCATTGCCGCAACTGATTTATCTAAAATCCTCCAGCTATCTGCAGAAGAACGATTGAGAAGCTATATCGATAACTTAGACAAAAGCAATCTGATAACGAAAGGTGGCGTCAAGAAAGGATCATTTTTCCAAATCAATACAACTTTGCTGAAAAATGCAAAATCTAACATTGTTACTAGTTTGAAGACTATAGAACCACATGTTCTTAAGGCACTAATTATGGAAGATCTCCGTGTGCATCCTTTGAGTAAAATATCTGATATAGCAGAGCGCATTCCTGATATAGATATGAAAGAGATTCGAAAGATGCTCTATTCTATGGTTGGGAAGGAGATAGAAAAAGAGGGCACTCGATTTGATAGTAAATATTATATAAAGTAATGGCATAAAAAAAAAGGTCTGAAAAAGAAAAAACTGTTAAAAATCATGTATTGGACTAATAATCAGCGACTTTCTTTTTTCAGTATTCTTTTTCTACTCCTATATTTCATAAAAGAGATTTTAAGTCTCGGTATAAGAACAGCCATTACGATGGAAACAAAGGATACCATCTATGTGATAGAACTGAAATTTAATAAGTCGGCACAAGAGGCTCTTGACCAAATCAACAACAAGCATTATGCTGATGCTTTTGCCCTAAAAGGCAAAACCGTGGAAAAGATTGGTATGAACTTTATGATTGATGAAGATAAGACGATTGTATTGGATTGGGTAAAATAGGCTTTATGTTAAAAATCCTAACTCATAGCTTTCTCCTCTAAAACTCACCGTTTCTTGGGGCTGAAGTCATCGTTTTCTATTTGGGAACTCATTGCTTACTGGATGGAAATCTTTGTATTTCTTTATGATTTCATGCTAAAAAAAATAACACGGACAAATTGAATTTGTCCGGACAAATTGTCCGACTGCTTGTAATGCGCTGATTATTGGGCGGTTATGAGTGTCTGGACAGGCAATCCGGACAAATTCAATTTGTCCGTGTGTTTTTTTTCTTGTTGGAGGATTGCAAATCTGCTGGGACGCCATCCTGTGGAGTAAGATTATTGAAGAATCATGATGTGTGGTCAACAGACTTTTGAGGTGGAAATATTCGTAAAATAACGGTGTCTTGTGTATAAATTGAGGAATTGAGCGAAGATTTCTGATTATTTTACATGTTTATTAATAAAAAAATGCTATATTTGCAAATGTAATTTAATTTATGTAAGTTCTCTTTAAGAGTGCAAAGTTCTATAATTATCAAATATTCATAAACTATGAAGAAAAAGCAAATGAAAGCAAGTCTATTACTTGCGTCTTTATTGACGTTGGGTTTCTCGCTAACTGGATGTACAAATGACGATTATGATTTTGACCAGATTGATGCTACGATGGGATTTGGTAGTGGTGAATTGGAAATACCTGCCAGTTCTACCATGAACATACCTCTGTCTGATATTCTGGAACTGGAAGAGGGTGGTAGTGTGAAGATTGCCGCAAATGGTGATTATCTGTTCCAATTGACAGGTTCTGATGCATCATCTGCTTCACCAATGTGTTCTGAGGGGTAATTCTTATTCTAATACGCTAACCTTAAATGCCAGTTCTGCTGCCAAGGGTACCCGTGCAGCTGGTAGTCATCTCAGTTTTGTCTCTCCTAAGGAGTTGATGTTTAAATATAATGGTACGGATGCTGCTGTGAAGAGTCTGAAAAGTGCTGAGGTGGCTGGCGAAATCGAACTGAAGATTAATCTCACTCTTGGTGGTCTTTCTTCTGCCATCACCAATATTAATAAGGCTACCCTCACTCTTCCTGGCTATCTGGAGATTTCACAGGTAACAGGTAATGGCAATGGCGTTCCTATGGTCAATGGTTCGAAGATTACGGTGGAGAATGTTTCAACAAGCCGCAACCTCCAACTCACCATCAAGGCTAAAAAACTGGATTTTGAAAAACAGGATGACTATGGTAAGGTTGTCATCGGCAATAATGGCTCTATCAAGATGGATGGTTATTTCGACCTCGGTATTGAGGCTAATGTAACGAGGGTTCCTACATCTGAACTGTCCATCGGTGCCAACGTGACAGTCAATGATATTACCTTGAAGTCTGCTACCGGTATCTTCGACCCAGAAATCAATATCTCAAGCTTGGGTGATGTATCTGTGACTGGCGTTCCTGACTTTCTTTCAGAAGATGGTGTAAGAGCTGACTTGGATAATCCTCAGATTATTCTTTCTATCCAAAATGATATGGATGCAGCGGCAAAGGTGAGCGCTAAGGTGATTTCTACCAAGAACGGTCAGAACTTGGCTACCGTGCAACTCCCTGAGATGAATATCTGCAAGACTACTGTTGCGCCAGTGACCAGGATCTGTATCTGCCGCCATAAGACTGCAGAACTGACTGCTCAGTATGGTGCAGCCAATGTATATGAGGTGAGCAACCTGGCTACACTTATCAACCAGCATATTCCAGACCACGTACAGATTACCGATGTAGAGACGAGGGCTGATCTCAGTCAGGAAATGACCATCGAGTTCGGCCGCAATTACAATGTTGTTCCAAGCTACGAGATTTATGCACCGTTGGCATTTGCCGAGGATGCAGTCATCGAATATGCTGATGATTTCGACGGTTGGAATGATGATCTGGATGATCTGGAATTGTCAGAAGGAACTTATGTTCGACTAACAGCCGATGCGCAGAACCTGGTTCCTGCTACCCTCATCGTAGAGGCAACTCCACTCGGACAGGAAGGTACTGATATCAGTAACCTGATAGAAGTGAATGTCAAGAAGGGTACTGTGAAAGCATCTGCTGATGGCGTGACAGCCGTGAACTCTCCGCTGGAAATAGAACTCCGTGAAAAGGAAAAGGGCGGATTGCAGAAGCTCGACGGACTCTCTTATAAGGTAAAAGGTAAGGCAAGCCATGATGGAACTACCGTGACCGGTATCAACCTCAACTCTAAGAAGCATACCCTGAAGTTGGAAAACATCAAGGTGAAACTCGTGGGTAAGGTGATTGGTAACTTCAATTAATGACAGAGAGTAGTAACAGAATAATAACACACATAAAAGACAAAGAAAATGATGAATAAAATATATAAGCATCTCTTGGCTGCCTCTCTGTTGATGATGGGTGGCACCGCAATGGCTCAGACACTCAATTCCGCTTACTTTACTGACGACTACAAGTTCCGTCACGATATGAACCCGGCTTTTGAGAACAAGCAGAACTATATCACCATCCCTGCATTGGGTAATATGAATGTCAACCTGCAGGGCAACTTCGGCTACCAGGATATTGTACTGAACAATCCGATGTACGGACAGGAGGCGGGTGCCAAGAAGATGACTTCCTTCATGAATCCTTATATTTCTGCCGATGAGGCGCTGAAAGGCTTCAGTAAGAGCAACAACCGCATACAGGGTGATGTGGGCATCTCCATACTTTCTGCCGGTTTCAAGGGATTTGGCGGTTATAATACCATCGAGGTGAATGCCAAGGCATCTTTCGGCGCTTCCCTGCCTTATGAGTTGTTTGAATTTGCCAAGAACACGGGTAACCAGAATTATGAGATTGGTGATGTGAGCATGATGGCTCGCTCTTATGCTGAATTGGCATTGGGTCACTCTCATCAGATTAACAAGAAACTCCGCATCGGTGCTAAGTTGAAGTTCCTCTTCGGTGTGGCTGACGGTGATGTTCGTTTGGAAAACCTGCGTGCTGACCTCTCTGGTGCAGACAAGTGGATTGTTTCCGGCAAGGCGAATGCCCAGGTTTCCATGAAAGGCTTTACTTATAAGACTTCAAGAGATGAATATAACAACCCGGAGAAGGGGGAGTACGAAAAGATAGATGATGTAGATGTTGATGGCGCAGGATTGGGCGGCTTCGGTATGGCACTCGACCTCGGTGGTGTCTATAAGTTGAACGACAACCTGACCCTGAGTGCTTCTGTTCTCGATTTGGGCTTCATCAACTGGAGCAACAATATGAAGGCTGTGAATAGAGCAGAGAGCTTCGAGTTCAATGGCTTCCATGATACTGCGGTAAGAGAAAACAGTGGTTCTACCATTGATGACAAGATAGATGACTATGGCGACCAGATTACCGACTTCATCAACCTGAAGGATTTGGGCGACCAGGGTAGCCGTACTACCGCTCTGGCTGCTACGCTCAACTTTGGCGCAGAGTACAGTTTGCCAGCATACGATAAGTTGTCCTTCGGTTTGCTGAGCAGCACCCGCATCAATGGTGATTATACCTGGAGCGAGGGTAGACTCAGTGCCAACTGGAAACCATTGAAGTGGTTGGATGGTGGTGTCAATTTTGCAGTCAGCAGTTTTGCTACAAGTATGGGTTATGTTCTGAATATCCATCCTAAGGGTTACAACTTCTTCATCGGTATGGATCACATCTTGGGCAAGACCAGCAAAGAGTTCATTCCTCTCAGTTCCAATGCCAGCATCGCATTGGGTATGAGCGTTACCTGGTAATTCCCATACGCCCTGAACCAACTCCTACCTTTGCAGCCGTGTTCTTTAAACAAGAATTCATACAAAATCCTGTTAACGAGGGTGTTTCGGCAAGAAGTACCCTCGTTTATTTCGGGCAAAACTTATAGGTAAAGATGTAAAAACGGTGTGTTTCTTTTGAAATGCACCGTTTTTTTCTTACATTATGGTTGTTTGGCTAAAGTATTTGTAACATACAGCAAAGTAAAATGTCTGTTTTATTGCTACCTTTGCACTCAATAATAGAAACTAATAATTTTAGATAAACAATGAACAATAAGTTTTTGATTGCTTCGGCTTTGTGCATCAGTATGAGCGCAACGATGAATGCGCAGAATCCTATCGTGCAAACACAGTTAACTACCGACCCGGCACCTCTGGTTGTTGGAGACCGTCTCTATGTATATACCGGTCATGATGAAGATAAGGCCGACTTCTTCTGGATGAACGAATGGCGTGTGTATTCCACCAAGGATATGGTGAACTGGACAGACCATGGTTCTCCGCTCGACCTCAGTTCTTTTTCCTGGGCAGATGACCGTGCCTGGGCAGCACAGACCATCGAACGTAATGGTAAGTATTACTGGTATATCTGTGCGCACTCTAAACTGACGGGCGGAATGGCTATCGGCGTGGCTGTGGCTGATTCTCCTACCGGTCCGTTCAAGGATGCGCTGGGCAAACCGCTTTTCGATAACGGAAGTTGGGACAATATCGACCCTACCGTTTGGATGGATGAGGATGGTCAGGCTTATCTCTATTGGGGTAATCCACATCTTTACTATGCCAAACTGAATAAAGATATGATCAGCTTCAAGGGTGGTATAGATGCTAAGGCTGCTGTTGATGAAAAGCGTGAAGTGGGCAGAATCGTGATGACTGAGGAGGGATTCGGTTCGCCTGACGTGGAGAAACGTGATTCTACCCGAAAATATAAAGATTGCTACACAGAGGGACCTTGGTTCATGAAGCGTGGCAAGAACTATTATATGCTTTATGCTGCAGGTGGAGTGCCTGAGCATATCGCTTATTCCATGAGCAAGAAGCCTTTCGGACCATGGAAGTATATGGGCGAAATCATGCCATTGGAAGATACGGGTTCCTTTACTAACCATTGCGGTGTGACCGACTTCAAGGGCAAGTCTTATTTCTTCTATCATACGGGTAAACTGGGTGGCGGATTCGGACGCAGCGTAGCTGTGGAAGAATTCAAATATAATGCCGACGGCACATTCCCAATTATCCACCATACTGAGGAAGGAGTGGCTCCTATCGCAACCCTCAATCCTTACAAGCGTCAGGAGGCTGAAACCATCGCTTTCTCTAAGGGAGTGAAGTCGGAGCAGACCGATGATACGGGTGTTTATATCTCAGAAATCCATACAGGTGATTATATCAAGGTACGTGAGGTGGATTTCGGAAATGAGAGTCCGGATGCATTTGCCATCTCTGCGGCGTGCTCTTCGCTTGGAGGTTCGCTGGAGGTTCATCTCGATAAGGAAGATGGCGAACTGATAGCTAAACTTGATGTTACCAAGACTGGTGGCTGGGAAAAGTGGAAGACTTTCTCTGCGCAAATGCTAAAGAAAGTGACAGAAAAGCATGATATATACTTCGTGTTCAAGGGATTGAAGGGAAGCAAACTCTTCAATTTCGACTGGTGGAAGTTTGAGAAGAATTTCGCCAATCCTGTGGTTTGGGCTGATGTGCCTGATGTGGATGTAATCCGTGTGGGTGACAGCTTCTATATGGTAAGCACCACCATGCATCTGATGCCGGGTGCGCCTATCATGAAATCGAAGGATCTGGTGAACTGGGAAACAGTGAACTATATCTTCCCTAAACTTACCGATTCGCCTAAGTATGACATGAAGGAGGGTACGGTGTATGGTCGTGGTCAGTGGGCCACTTCGCTGCAGTATCATCGTGGCAAGTTCTATGCGCTCTTTGCTCCGAATGATAATCCTGGTGGAGAGACTTATATCTGTACAGCCGATGATATCGAAGGCAAATGGACTATCCACAGCCGTTTGCAGCATTTCCATGATGCCGCTCTCTTCTTCGATGACGACGATAAAGCATACGTGGTTTATGGAACGGGAGAGATGGTGCAGCTGAATACAGATCTTACGGAAGTAGTGCCGGGCAGCCATCGTAAACTCTTTGAGCGTGATGCTGATGAAACGGGTTTGCTCGAAGGCTCCCGCATGATCAAGCACAACGGCAAGTATTATCTCCTGATGATTTCGTGGCCACAGGGACATCCTCGTCGTGAGGTTTGTTATCGTGCAGATCACATTCAGGGCCCTTATGAAAAAAAGGTGATTCTGGAAACGGAGTTTGCCGGATTCAATGGCGTGGGACAAGGTACGATTGTAGATGATAAGGATGGCAACTGGTATGGCATCGTATTCCAAGACCGTGGTGGTGTGGGCAGAGTGCTCACGCTGGAGCCATGTACCTGGAAGGACGGATGGCCTATGCTGACCGATGAGAAGGGCAATATTCCTGCCGAGATGCAGAAGCCTGTATTGGGATATGACGGTAAGGGACTCGTGTATAGTGATGATTTCTCGAAGGATAAACTGGAACTGCAGTGGCAGTGGAACCACAATCCTGTGGATAATGCCTGGTCGCTCACAGAGCGCAAGGGCTGGCTCCGCCTGAAGACATCCCGTATTGTTCCTAACATCTTCCTGGCTCCTAATACCATCAGTACCCGTACCGAAGGACCAACCTGCGAGGGAATCGTCAAGATGGATGTGAGCAAGATGAAGGATGGCGATGTGGCTGGTCTGTCAGCCTTCCAAGGTGATGCAGCCCTGCTTTCTATCGTAAAGGAAGGCAAGAAACTCTTTGTGGTAGGTACTAAGGAGAGTGTAGCTTTGACTGAAAAGGAAAAGGCAGTGACTGATGTGAAGCGTGAGGAGGTGTATCGCCAGCCTTTGAATCTGAAGCAGGATAAGGCAACGAAATCAAGCATCATCTATCTGAAGATGAGTTGCGATTTCCGTCTTCATCAGGATCTTGCCACCTTATTATATAGTATAGATGGAAAGACCTGGATTCCTGCCATCAAGGATTTCAAGATGCAATATGATTATCGCCGCTTCTTCATGGGCACCCGTATTGCCATCTATAACTATGCGACAAAGGCTGCTGGCGGATATGTGGATGTGGATAGTTTTGAGTATCAAAAACAGAATAGTAATGAGAAATAGAATAATAGTGGGAACTATGGCTTTGGCGTTCCTTCTTCCGGTAAAGATGATGGCTAAGGCTAGCAGTTCTGATAATAGTACTCTGCTTTGGTATAACGCCCCAGCCCAGCAGTGGCTGGAGGCTCTGCCTATCGGAAACTCACATCTGGGAGGTATGGTGTATGGCGGAACCACGGACGAGAATATTCAGTTGAATGAGGAGACTTTCTGGAGTGGCGGTCCCCATAACAACAATAGCAAGAAATCTCTGGAGAATCTGCCAAAGGTGAGGGAACTCATCTTCAATGGTAGGGAAGAGGAGGCGGCGGCTCTTATCAACCAAACCTTCATTCCCGGTCCTCATGGTATGCGTTTCCTGCCGATGGCAAATCTGCATATCACCATGAAGAATCAGGGAAAGGCTGAGCAGTTTGTGCGCGACTTGGATTTGAAGAGGGCGATTGCCACGACTTCTTTCGTGATGGATGGCGTAAGATATACCCGTACTATCTTTGCTTCGCTGGCTGATGGCGTCATCGTTTGCCACATCAAGGCGAGTAGAAAGGGGGCCCTGAATATCGATGTTACCCTGGATTCGCCTTTTGAACATCAGACTCAGAAAACGCCTTCAGGGGTTATGCTGAAGGTGAAGGGACAAGACCAGGAAGGCATCAAGGCGGCTCTCGCTGCCGAATGTGTGGCAGATGTAAGGACGGATGGCACCGAGGCAACCATCATCGTGAGTGCTGCCACTAATTTTGTGAACTATCACGATGTGTCGGGCAATGCTGCCCAACGCAATGCTGACTATATAAATAAGGTGAAACTGATGAGCTATGCACAGTTGGAGAAACGCCATGTGGAGGCTTACCAGAAGCAGTTCGCTACTTCTTCTCTGATTTTGCCAACCGATATCAATGCTTCGTTGCCTACCAACCAGCGCCTGGAGAAATTTGCGGGCAGCAAGGATATGGCGATGGTAGCGCTGATGTATAACTATGGTCGCTATCTGCTCATTTCCTCTTCCCAGCCTGGTGGACAGGCTGCAAACTTGCAGGGTGTTTGGAACAACAGCAAAAATGCGCCTTGGGACAGTAAATATACCATCAACATCAATACGGAGATGAACTACTGGCCTGCCGAGGTAACGAATCTCGCCAACACCACGGAACCTCTGTATTCGCTGATTAAGGATTTGAGCGTAACGGGAGCACTGACGGCTAGGGAAATGTATGGTTGTCGTGGTTGGATGGCACATCATAATACAGATATCTGGCGCATAGCAGGTCCGGTGGATGGTGCGCAGTGGGGCATGTTCCCCAACGGCGGAGCCTGGCTCACCACCCATCTCTGGCAGCATTATCTCTATACGGGCGACAAGGCTTTCCTCAAGCAGTGGTATCCGGTAATAAAAGGTGCCGCTGAGTTCTATCTCGACTATATGCAGAAGTTGCCGGGCACTGAATGGAAGGTAACCGTGCCATCGGTGAGTCCGGAACAGGGACCTATGGGTAAGAGAACTGCCGTAACGGCAGGTTGCACGATGGATAACCAGATAGCCTTCGATGCCCTGACCAGTGCCGTGAAGGCTTCTGAAATATTGGGTGTTGATGAGGCTGAGCGCAAGGAGATGCAGCAGTTGGTTTCGCAGATTCCGCCGATGCAGATAGGAAAGTACGGACAGTTGCAGGAGTGGCTTGTGGATGCGGATGATCCAAAGAATGAGCATCGCCATATCTCGCATCTCTATGGATTGTATCCATCCAATCAGATTTCTCCTTTCTCTCATCAGGAACTGTTCCATGCCGCTGCCACCACTCTGAAGCATCGTGGCGACCAGGCTACGGGCTGGAGTCTGGGTTGGAAGACGAACTTCTGGGCACGCATGCTCGATGGCAATCATGCTTTCAGAATCATCAGTAATATGCTTCGTCTGTTGCCATCTGATGCGCAGGCAAAGGAGTATCCTGAGGGCAGAACCTATCCGAATCTCTTCGATGCCCATCCACCTTTCCAGATAGACGGCAACTTCGGAGTAACAGCCGGCATCGCAGAGATGCTCCTGCAGAGTCATGATGGAGCCGTGCATCTCTTGCCGGCATTGCCTGATGCCTGGAACATGGGAAGCGTAAAGGGACTTCGTGCCCGTGGCGGCTTTGTGGTGGATATGGACTGGAAGAATGGCAGACTGATGAAGGCGAAGATTCGCTCCACCATCGGGGGCGTGCTGCGTCTCCGCTCCTACGTTCCGCTGAAGGCGAAGAATCTGAAGAAGGCAGAAGGAAAATGTCCAAATATCCTTTTTGCATCTGCAGAAGTGAAGCCTGTAATGGAACAGCATCGGATAGCAGAAGGAGTGAATGTTCCTATTCCTGACGTATATGAATATGACTTGGAAACAGAACCAGGAAAAACTTATCTGATTAAATAATGTCCTAAAATTACATTTGTTGCCATAAAAGTATCATTTTGTCCACCTCAGGTTGGATAATTATTCGTACTTTTGTGGCAATATTTTTTATAATAATCTTTTAGACCTATCAATGAGAATGAAGAAATTATTATTTGCAACCTGTTGCATCGCTTTTTTGAGCGGTTCTTTGGGAGCAGCGGCGCAGAAAAAATCTGCAGCCAAGAAGGTTCTGACACAGACTTTGAAAGGGAAGTCTTGGTCGGCTGATAACGGTAATGGTACCTTTACAAACCCTTTGTTTTATGATGAGTTTTCTGACCCTGATATTATCAGAGTAGGGGAGGATTACTATCTGGCGGGTACCACGATGCACAGTGTGCCGGGACTGGTGGTTCTCCATTCCAAGGATCTCGTAAATTGGGAGTTCTCTTCCTATTGCTTCGACCGCTTTGATGATTCTGATGATTTCAATCTCCGCAATGGCAAGGAGGCTTACGGACAGGGTA
>OGFD01001359.1_pt1 | contig 12138 bp, 10 predicted proteins | sample 1570851 | NCBI WGS metagenome assembly OGFD01 (sample SAMEA2582077, study PRJEB24529) | metagenome | biome: Human gut stool | place: China | collected 2011
AGTACGGTGTATTGGATCAGGGCTGGTGGCCTGATGGATTGTATACCGCTCCCACTGATGAGGCTTTAGTATATGATATACAAAAGACTAAAGACTTAGGATTCAATATGATACGTAAACATATTAAAGTGGAACCGGCCCGTTGGTATACTCATTGTGATCAATTGGGAATTATTGTGTGGCAGGATATGCCTAGCGGTGATCGTAATCCGGAGTGGCAGAACCGCAAATATTTTGAAGGTACGGAAAAAAAGCGTTCGGCGGTTTCTGAGGCTTGTTACCGTAAAGAATGGAAAGAAATTATGGATTGCTTGTATTCTTATCCATGTATCGGAACATGGGTTCCGTTCAATGAGGCATGGGGGCAATTCAAGACTCCGGAAATTGCAGAATGGACTAAAGAATATGATCCGACCCGTCTGGTAAATCCTGCAAGTGGAGGTAACCATTATACTTGTGGCGATATGCTTGACTTGCATAATTATCCTGCTCCCGAAATGTATCTGTATGATGCCCAGCGAGCGAATGTTTTGGGAGAGTACGGTGGTATCGGTTGGGTAGTGAAAAATCATATTTGGGAACCGGATCGTAACTGGGGATATATACAGTTTAATTCTTCCAAAGAAGTAACTGATGAGTATATAAAATATACAGATATGCTTTATGACCTGATAATCAGGGGATTCTCGGCGGCTGTTTATACTCAGACTACGGATGTGGAGGTGGAAGTGAATGGACTGATGACTTATGATCGTAAGGTGATTAAAGTAGATGAAAAACGAGTGAGAGAAGCCAACGCACGTATCTGTAAATCATTAAAGTAAGGAATATGAATAAGCTGTTCTTTTGGGTATGTGCAGTCCTTATGACTGCATGTACTTCTTATAAAAATGATGAGGTCTTGACTGAATCCGGTTTAAGTAAAAGTCGTTTTCAAACGGAGATAAATGGTGAGAAAACTGATCTGTTTGTATTGAAGAATAAAAATAAGATGGAAGTTTGTATCACTAACTATGGCGGTCGTATTGTTTCTGTTATGGTTCCTGATAAAGATGGAATAATGAGGGATGTAGTATTGGGTTTTGATTCCATACAGGACTATATCAAATATCCGTCGGATTTTGGAGCAAGTATAGGGCGTTATGCCAACCGTATAAATCAGGGACGTTTTTCATTGGATGGGATAGTATACCAATTGCCTCGAAACAATTACGGACATTGTTTGCATGGAGGTCCTCAAGGATTTCAATATCGTATTTATAGAGGTATTCAAGTGAGTGACAGAGAGGTGAAACTGACTTACTTGTCTAAAAATGGTGAAGAGGGTTTTCCTGGAAATTTGAATTGTACTGTTATAATGAAATTGACGGACGATAATGCTATTGATATTCAGTATGAAGCAGAAACGGATAAACCGACTGTTGTAAACATGACCAATCATTCTTATTTTAATTTAGATGGAGATCCGTCAAAAGATAATTCTGATTATTTATTGACTTTGAACGCGGATTATTATACTCCTGTTGACAGTACTTTTATGACGACTGGAGAAATTGTTCCGGTTGAGGGTACTCCTATGGATTTCAGACTTCCTGCTGTCATTGGAACTCGTATTAATCAAGATTTTGAACAATTAAGATATGGGAATGGCATTGATCATAATTGGGTATTGAATACTAAGGGGGATATTCATCAAGTTTGTGCCAGATTGGAGTCGCCTGTTGCGGGGATTGTACTCAATGTTTATACTGACGAGCCGGGTATTCAGGTTTATTGTGGTAATTTTCTAGATGGGACATTGACGGGTAAAAAAAATACAATATATAATTTTCGGGCCTCTGTGTGCTTGGAAACGCAAAAATATCCCGATACACCTAATAAGGCAGACTGGCCTACGGCAGTAGTGAGACCAGGAGAAAAATATCAAAGTCATTGTATTTACAAGTTTTCGGTACATAAATAATGTATGTTAAGGTAGAAGGAATTGTGGAATATAACATTTGGGATAAATAAGATTCAGAGAGGAAGAGTCCTGAAAGAAGCGGTGAGGGCAAACACTGGTTCTTTTGGGACTTTTTCCGGATAATTATTGATATGGAGAATTTAATCTTTAATTTTGTACTCTCTAAACTAAATTGATATACTATGAAAAGAATATTCATAATAGGACTTCTTTTTTTATATGCATTTACTCTTTACTCTCAAAGTAATATCCGATATTATTTCAAAACATTGGATATTCAAGACGGACTCTCGCAAAACACGGTGAACGCTATTTTGCAAGATAAACAAGGTTTCATGTGGTTTGGAACAAAAGATGGTTTGAATCGTTTTGATGGCCTGAGTTTTCGTATTTTCAAAAAAGAGAATTCTGCTTTAGGAAATAATTTTATCACTGCACTTCATGAGGATAAAGAAGGAAATATTTGGGTTGGAACAGATGCAGGCGTTTATGTGTATAATCCTTTATTAGAAGACTTTACAGTATTTGATAGAGTTAGTGACACAGGTGATATGATTAGTCGTGCTGTGACTCGTATTGAAAGTGATGAAGATAGTGATATATGGATTTCCGTGGATTATCAAGGATTGTTTCATTTTGATCGTGTGCAAGATCGGTTAATTAATTGTCTGCATAGAGATAAGCGTAAGAACCAATTGGCCAATGTTACGCGTTTTTGGTTTGAGGAAAAACTATGTTGGGTCAGTTTATATGACGACAACCTATATTATACAAAAGATAATTTTAAGACATTGTTTCCCTTTCAGGATTCTGAAGGAAAAGAGCCTTTTAAAGATGATATCATTAATACTTGGATTATGGGTCCCCATAATTGTTGGTATATCGGTTCTTCTAATGGTTTGACTGAAATTAATCTGACAACAGGGCGGGTAAGGCGTTTGTTGAATTATTATGTGCGTGATTTAGGCTTTAAATCGGATAAGGAATTATGGGTAGGTACGGAGTCGGGGCTATATATTTATGATTTGGAAAAAGGTGAAATAGCTCATCTCACTGTTTCAAACGGGAATGATTCTTATGCTTTAGCCGATAATGCTATTTATTCTATATGCCGTGATAATGAGGGAGGAATGTGGATCGGATCTTATTTTGGCGGGGTCAATTACTATCCGCGTCAATGGACTTATTTTGAAAAATTCTACCCTCGTGATGATATTAAAAATTTTGGGCGTAGGGTACGTGAATTCTGTGAAAGTAATGATGGTACTGTTTGGATTGGTACTGAAGATAAGGGATTATTTCATTTTTATCCGGAAAGTGGAAAGATTGAAAAATTCTCACATCCTTCTATTTATCAAAATGTTCATGGTTTATGTTTGGACGGTGATGATTTGTGGGTAGGCACTTTTTCCGGAGGTTTAAGCCGTATTGATTTGCTTACGAAGCAAGTAAGACACTATCAAAAAGGTATAAGCCCAAATTCTTTGGATGCCAATAATGTATTCTCTATTTGTAAAACTACATCTGGTGACTTATGGATTGGCACTACATCTGGATTGCTGCGATATAATCGTGATACAGATGACTTTACTAGGATGCCGGAACTAGCTAATATGTTTGTTTATAAAATATTGGAGGATTTTAGTGGGAATTTGTGGCTGGCAACTTATTCTAACGGTGTTTTTCGTTATGATGTGAATAAGAAAGAATGGAAGAATTTTATTTTTCACAAGAACGATTCCACTTCATTACCTTATGATAAAGTAATCAGTATTTGTGAAGATAGTCGTAAGCGGTTATGGTTTATGACACAAGGGGCGGGTTTTTGCCGTTTTAATCCGGAAAATGAAAGCTTTACTCGTTTTGATATGTCGAAAGGTTTTCCTAGTAATATCATTTATCGGATGGTAGAGGATAATCGGGGGAATTTATGGTTGACAACTAATAATGGTTTGGTTTGTTTCAATCCGGAAACAGATGATAAACGAGTTTATACTACAGCAAACGGATTGCTAAGTAACCAGTTTAATTATCAGTCTGGGTATAAAGATAAGATGGGACGTATCTATTTAGGTAGTATAAATGGTTTTATCACTTTTGATCCATCTACTTTTGTAGAAAATACTTTTGTTCCACCAGTTGTCATTACAGATTTCTTCTTATTCAATAAACGAATGCAGATCGGCAGTAAGGATTCTCCATTGAAAGAAAGCATCGTCTTTTCTGATGAGGTCGAGTTAGAATCTGATCAAAATTCTTTTTCATTGCATGCGGCGGCATTAGGTTATCAGGCACCGGAAATGAATCAATTGGTTTATAAAATGGAAGGATTTGATAAAGAGTGGTATAATGTAGGGCGGAATTCGGTAATCAATTATTCCAATTTACCATATGGAACTTATATTTTCCATTTAAGAGGATCGAATAGTGACGGAAAATGGAATGAAAAAGAGCGTATATTGAAGATTCATATTTTACCTCCGTTTTATTTATCAGGGTGGGCCTATTTTATTTATTTGCTATTAGGAATTCTGTCTGTGGTAGGTATCATTTATTATTTCCGGAAAAGGAATGAGCAGAAACACCAACAGGCCATGGAGAAATTCGAACGGGAAAAGGAACGCGAACTCTATACTGCAAAAATAGATTTCTTTACGAATGTGGCGCATGAGATTCGTACTCCTTTGACATTAATCAAAAGTCCGCTTGAAAATGTGCTTGTTTCTCCGAATGTATCTGCAGATATCCGTGATGATTTGGAAATAATGAATCTGAATACTACCCGTTTACTGGATTTGGTTAATCAGTTACTTGATTTCAGAAAGACTGAAACACGTGGGTTTCAACTGAATTTTGTAGAGTGTAATATTTCGGATATATTACAGCAGATTTATATGCGGTTTACTCCATTGGCACGGCAAAAGAAATTGGAATTTGTTATTGAATGTTCGGAATCTATCTATGCGTCGATAGATCGTGAGGCGTTGACTAAGATAATTAGTAATCTGTTTACTAATGCCATTAAATATTCTGAAACTTATATTCATGTCCGGTTGTGGATGGAGGATACTTGTTGGTTCTTGTCTGTCTGTAACGATGGCAATGTAATTCCTATGGAAATGCGTGAAGAGATTTTTAAGCCTTTCATACAGTATAAGGACGGATTTTCCCGTAAGGTTTCGGGTACGGGAATTGGTTTGGCATTGGCAAGATCTTTAGCTGAGTTGCATGAAGGGAACTTAATTATGGATGATTCACAAAAGCAGAATTGTTTTATTCTTTCATTGCCAGTAAAGCATGAACATACTATTGCCATTTCGAAGAGTGAGATTAAGTTGAAAGAGGATCCGAAAGAAGAGGATCCGGGACAATTGCAACAGAAGCCGCGTTACACTGTATTGATTGTGGAGGATAATGTTGAAATGTTGGCTTTTGTTGTCAGACAATTGTCACCTGTTTATCAAATATTGACTGCAACTAACGGAGTGGAGGCCTTAAAGGTGTTGGAGGGGCATACAGTGAACTTAATAGTATCGGATATAATGATGCCCGAAATGGATGGGTTGGAATTATGTGACCGTATAAAATCAGACTTGGATTACAGTCATATTCCTATTGTACTGTTGACGGCTAAGACCACTTTACAATCAAAAATAGATGGTTTGAAATCTGGAGCGGATGCTTATATTGAAAAGCCGTTTTCTGTGGAGTATTTGAAAGTGTCTGTTGCCAATTTATTAAGTAATCATGAAAAGCTGCATGCGGCTTTTGCACATTCACCGTTTATACAGACCAATTCTATGGCTATGACGAAAGCGGATGAAACTTTTTTGAAAACCTTGAATGAAGTGATTGTTGCCAATATGCAAAATCCGGACTTCTGTCTGGACGATATGGCGAGTTTGCTTAATATGAGCCGTTCCAGTTTGAACCGCAAAATAAAAGGAGTGTTGGACATGACCCCTAATGACTATATCCGTTTAGAGAGATTGAAAAAAGCTGCTCAATTATTAAGGGAAGGAGAATGTAAGGTAAATGAAGTATGTTATATGGTTGGCTTCAATACTCCTTCTTATTTTACTAAATGTTTTCAGAAGCAATTTGGTATTTTACCAAAAGATTTTGTGAAATGATTTTTTTCGGCGCATGAAATAGAATAATAGAACTAATCGCCCTCAGGAACTATTCTGAGGGCTATTTTTGAATGTATTATTCTATTAATTGGTTGAATAGTTCTAGCACATTCGGGGAGTTTGGAATACATTTGCATCACAAAAAGTTGAGAATATGATTCATGTAATACTGTGAAAAAAGAAATGCCTATGACATAACAAGAATGTGACCTTCAAATTCTATCTGTTGTATGTATATTTATGATACATACTTGTGATTAATTAAAAAGCGGAACTGAAATCTCCGCACAATTTTACAAATCTAATTCTATAAAAAATGATTAAAAAATTATTACTCTTCTTTCTGACTATTTTTACGATGACTGCTTATGCGCAGAACGTAACAATGACCGGAACCGTAGTAGACACAGACAACCTGCCTTTAATTGGTGTGAATGTGGTTATTAAGGGTACTTCTACCGGTACTACTACTGATTTGGATGGTAAGTTTACTCTTACTGGAGAAAATGGACAAACATTGGTTTTCTCATATATAGGGATGACCCTCCAAGAGATTGTTTACAAGGGAAAACCTTTGCACGTGATAATGAAGGATGATTCCAAGGCTTTGGAAGAGGTGGTTATAATTGGTTATCAGACTGTGAAGAAATCTGATCTGACGGGTGCAGTAGCAGTAGTTGATACCAAAGAGATGAAAAAAAGCTCAGCTGGAACACTTGTCAGTCAGATGCAGGGGCTTGCTACAGGTGTAAACGTTCGTAGTAGTGGTAGAGCAGGTGAGGATGCTTCTATTCAAATTCGTGGTGTGGGTTCATTAAGTAATAATGCTCCGTTGTGGGTGGTCGATGGGATGATAACTGATCCGGGAGTTGACTTTAATCCGGCTGACGTTGAATCTATTCAGATCTTGAAAGATGCTTCCGCTACTGCGATTTACGGTGCGCAAGGAGCGAATGGTGTAATCATTATCACGACAAAGCAAGGAACTAAAAGCGGCCGGGTACGAGTATCTTATGATGGTTACTTTGGTGTGGCGAAGATGGCGAATAGTGGTTATGATTTGTTGAATGGATGGGAGGCGATGGAATGGCAAGCACAAGGTATGAGAAACGTGCGGGATTATCGCGGACAAACACCCACCGCTCATCCTCAATTCGGATCGTTGAACGATAAAGATGAATTGACGATGCCTTATGCGATTAAACCGGCCGGTTTATCAAAAGATCAAGTAATCTCGCAGTTTGGTAGTATCGATGCGTGGGTGGCTTCCTATAAACCGGATGGTAGTAATTCGTGGTCGCGTTCCGCTTATTATCAGATGTTGGAAGATGGATATTCGGAAGCGGAGGCCCAGAAAGGAACGAATTGGTATGATATGGTGACTCGTACGGGTAAAGTACAGGATCATCAGATCTCTTTATTAGGAGGTGGAGAAAAAGGAACTTACTCGGCTTCTTTAGGCTATACTAATCGGGAAGGAACGATTATCTCTTCTTTCTTTAAACGTTATTCACTGCGTGCCAACTCTACTTATAATGCGAATAAATATTTCACGATAGGCCAGAATTCCAATATCGCCGTAATGGAGATGGGCGGTGAGCGGGGTCGTCAAGGCGATGCGAGCGTATTCGCCCAAACATATACGATCCAGCCATGGGTACCTGTTTATAATGTAGGTGGCGATTATGCGGGATCACAGGCCTCGGAAGGGGGACGTGCGAATACGGCTTATCAGACAGCCATGACTCAACAGGATGATTGGACTCGTTTCATGCGATTGCAAAGTGCGGCTTTCGCCGAGTTGAAACCGATCAAAGGCCTGAGTCTTCGTACGCAGTTCAGTGTTCGTTTGATGGGTATGTGGAGCCAAGCGTTGAGTGAGAAGACGATCGCTACCAATAAAGAGGGGCAATCTCAACCTTCAGCAACCAATGCAGAGAACTCACCGAGAGAGTGACCAGCAACCATAGCTGGCTTGAACTCCTCACCCAGACAAAGAGCAGAGATAACAGAATGGAGGAATACAGCAGGCTGGGTAACCTTAGTTTCCTTCAACTGATCGTCGGTACCGGCGAACATGATATCAGTAATCTTGAAGCCGAGAATCTCGTCGGCCTTATCGAAAAGTTCTTTTGCCAATGCGTTGTTATCGTAGAGGTCCTTACCCATACCTACGAACTGAGAACCCTGTCCAGGGAAAACAAATGCTTTCATTTTATCCTATTATTTTTTAAGTTTATAATAAATATTCCTGCAATATACATGAATTCTTTGAATCCGACTGCAAAGGTACAATAAAATTCTGAGAATCAGCAGAGAATATTAAAAAATAAAGTTATATATTCTAAATTACTACAAGAATGGTAAAAACTTTCCATTCTGAATGCGGAACAGGCATAAAAAAATCCCTAATGCCTTGCGGCAAAAGGGATCTTTATATTAATTTGCTTTACAGTGCGAAAAATATCGTACTTCATACAAATTGATTGAGCCAGGATTATTCAGCTGCTGGAGCCTCTTCCTCAGCTGCAGCCTCAGCAGGTGCCTCAACTGGAGCCTCCTCAGCAGCAGGAGCTGCAACAGGAGCGTTCTCAGCAACAACGTTAACTGGAACCTTAACCTCAACCTCCTTGTGGTAGTGTACAGTAGCCTCGTACTCACCAACCTTCTTAGCATCCTTCATAGTGATGATCTTGCGATCAACCTCGATGCCCTTCTTAGCGAGTTCCTCAGCAACAGTTGCAGCGTTAACTGAGCCATAGAGCTGACCAGTAGCGCTCACCTTAGCAGCAATAGTAAGAACAATGCCCTCGAGAGCCTCGCCCTTCTTAACAGCCTCAGCCTTGATAGCCTCAAGCTTGTGAGCCTGCTGCTTCAAATCCTCAGCCAACTGCTTCTTAGCAGATGGAGATGCGATAACAGCCTTACCTGTAGGGATAAGGAAGTTACGACCATAACCACTCTTTACATTTACGATATCGTTCTTATATCCAAGACCGATAATATCTTGCTTCAAAATAATTTCCATTCTTCTTTATCCTCCTTAAATTACTTCATCAAATCGGTTACGTAAGGAAGCAAAGCGATCTGGCGAGCACGCTTTACAGCCTGTGCTACACGGCGCTGATACTTCAAAGATGTACCTGTGATACGACGTGGAAGGATTTTACCCTGCTCGTTCAAGAACTTCTTCAAGAACTCTGGATCCTTGTAGTCGATGTACTTAATACCGCTCTTCTTGAAACGGCAATACTTCTTCTTCTTTGTGTCGATAGAAGGAGCAGTCAAATAACGGATTTCTGATTTCTGATCTGCCATGATTAAGCCTCCTCTTTTTTACCAAGCTTTGCACGACGCTTCTCTGCGTAAGCGGCAGCATACTTGTCAAGTTTAACAGTCATGTAACGAATTACTTTCTCGTCGCGGCGATAAGCTGTTTCGAGCTTAGCGATAACAGTTGGCTCAGCCTTGAACTCAACCAAGCTGTAGAAGCCTGATGTCTTCTTCTCGATGTTGTAAGCCAACTTCTTCAAACCCCAAGCCTCTTTGTTCAGAATCTCAGCACCATTATCGGTGAGTACCTTCTCGAACTTAGCGACCGTTTCCTTCATCTGTTCATCAGACAAAACGGGAGTCAAAATGAAAACGGTTTCGTATTGATTCATACTACTTTAAATGATTAAATATTAATATAAAAATTCTCATGCAAACCGGAAAATGTGTGCGAAAACACAGCCTTTTCACGAATTGCGGTGCAAAATTACGACTTTTTCTTGAATTAACCAAATATTTTTCGTACTTTTGCACAAAATAATTGTTAATAGTATAAAAACAACCTCTAAATTGTAAAGAATATGGCAAAAATGAATAAGAAACTGATTACTCTGCTCCATACCCTACCATCTATGGGCATGGCTTTCATCGTTTTAGGCGTCCTGCTGATGGTTGCCAGTTTTGCGTTTTCTATCAAGGGAAACAGCGCACTCTTCGCAGGTCTCTTTTTCATCCTGGCAGGAATAGCAGGATTTGTATATTCATTAAAAAAAGGATAAGCCGGTCACCGACTTATCCTTTTTATATCTTTGGGAATCTTTTCCCAATTACAGAATCATTTAATCTTCGTTAGGAACTATCAGTTTGTATCCCTTACCATGAATATTGATGATTTCAATCTGAGGATCGTCCTTCAAATGCTTGCGGAGTTTGGTGATATAAACATCCATTGAGCGTGCATTGAAGTAATTGTCATCAATCCAGATGGTCTTCAGAGCAAAATCGCGCTGCAGAATTTCATTAGAGTGAGCACAGAGCAAAGCAAGAAGTTCATTCTCCTTGGTGGTAAGTTTAGTCTGCTTGTCACCAATGGTAAGAAGCTGCTTCTGTGTATCGAAGGTAAAGTCACCAATGTGATACATGGTAGACTCCTTGCTCTTCTTGCCACGTACGCGGCGGAGAATAGCCTCTACACGGAATACCAATTCTTCCATAGAGAATGGTTTGGTGATATAATCATCTGCACCAATCTTGAAACCTTCAAGGATATCTTCCTTCAATGTCTTGGCTGTAAGGAAGATGATCGGGAGGTCGGCATTGGTCTGACGAATTTCCTGTGCCAGGGTAAAGCCGTCCTTCTTTGGCATCATCACGTCGAGTACTGCAATATCAAACTTATTCTTATTGAATTCCTTATAACCTACCTCGCCATCAGGGCACAGAACTGTGGTAAATCCCTTTGCCTGCAAATATTCGCGAAGCAACATACCTAAATTTTCATCGTCCTCGCAAAGCAAGATTTTAATTTTCTCTTCCATATCTTTATTCTTTAAAATTATTAATATTCTTTTAATTCTTTATTCTGTTTCTTTAAGTCTTAACTGTGAATTACCGGCAACTTGATGGTAAAGGTTGTGCCCTTTCCCAATTCGCTATCTACCTTAATTTCACCATCATGAAGATCTACTATCTTCTTGACATAAGCCAGTCCCAGTCCGAATCCCTTCACATCATGGACATTGCCCGTATGTACGCGGTAGAACTTGTCGAATATCTTCTTCAGATTCTCCTTCTTCATACCCAGACCGGTATCCGTAATCGAGAGATACAGATGTTCTTCATCATTCCAGGTCTTCATCGTAATGTTAAGCGGCTCGTCTGGCTTGCGGTATTTCACAGCATTGTCCATCAGATTGAAGATGACATTCTGGAAATGCACCTCGTCAACATATAGTCCCGAATCGATGGCTTCGATATCGGTGTAGACCTTTCCGCCAGTATGCTCAACGCGGAGCGAGAAGGAATTGGCAATATTCTCAACCATCTCGTTCAGATCGAGTTCTTTCTTCTTGAACACCGCCTTCTTGCGGTCGAACATACTCATCTGCAATACCTTTTCTACCAGGAAACGAAGACGCTTCGATTCATCGTTGATCACGTTACCCAGATGTTTCTGCATCTGTTCACTCTTTGCTACCGAGGTATCATTGAGCATCTGCGCTGCCAGACTGATACTGGCAATCGGCGTCTTCAGTTCGTGGGTCATATTATTGATGAAGTCGTTCTTTATCTCAGTATATCTCTTTTGTCTGAAGATAACCACGATGGTAAAGATGAAGGTAATCAGCAGTACCAGCGTGAAGATGACACTAGGAATCATGAAGCGCACACTGGAGAAGATATAGCTGTTCATATCCGGGAAATGCACCCTTACTACACCCATCTTCGACTGCGGGTCGTTGCGGAAGAGCACCTGTGAGTAGCTGTATTCCTCACCCTCGTCCGTATAGTCAGGACAGCGGTAAACCTCTCGTCCATCCTGGGTAGTCACGGTGAAATGATAAGGTATGTTGATACCATTATTCATCATCTCAGCCTTGAGGTCCTGATCGAGCTGCTTGAAGTTGATTCTCTCCTTCAGCGGCTTGTCTGATGCCGAATAAAGGATAGAATATACCACCTCATCCAGCAACGCTTTCTGATAGACATAGCGGTTCTTCACGATTTCCTGAAGCGACTTCTGTGTTTCTGTCAGCGAATTCTTATCGC
>OGFD01001366.1_pt1 | contig 12103 bp, 7 predicted proteins | sample 1570851 | NCBI WGS metagenome assembly OGFD01 (sample SAMEA2582077, study PRJEB24529) | metagenome | biome: Human gut stool | place: China | collected 2011
CGGAAGTATGTACCGTCAGATTTTCCGCGTTGACGGTACCGCCTCCTGCTACGTGGATACCGCCTGCTGTGTTTCCTGTGGTTGTAATGGTAGTATCAGAGATATTTACAGTACCTTTGTCATAGGCAAATGCACCTGCTGCTCCATCTGCATCCGAAGTAATGGTTCCGCCGCTTAGATTAACAGTTCCGTCTGTGGCAAGAACCGATGCGCCTACTCCGTAAAAGCTGGAGCTGTCACCGCCTTTGCTGTCTTCAGAGGTTCTGTTTACTGTAAAATCCTTTAAAGTAACATTGGCCCCGTCAGATACAAGAACCGCGCTTTCATCCGTACCCTCTGAGATATAGCTCTGACCGGTCTCTTCTGTATCACTGGTAAATTCCTTTACAGAGGAATAAGATGCGGGTGCAGACTGAGCCCCGCCTCCAGGACCATCTGTTCCCGGTGCCCCATTTTCAGGGCCACCCTGAGGACCATCCGGACCGCCTGGCATATCAGCTAAAGATATCTGTACAGCAGTTCCATTGCCGTCTGTAGTGATCTTAACAAAGTCACCGTCCTTGATATCAGAAACCTGGATTAATGCACCATCTGCATCGGTGAAGGTTGTGGATGTTGTGATCTTATAAGTTGTGGTTTTGCCCTGGGGTGGCTGGCCTTTTCCCTCTGGAACTCCCCCCTGTGGTGGCTGGTTCTGGCCGTCTGGCGCTCCACTTGGCTGCTGGTTGTCGCCGTCCTGACCTGGTGCTCCGCCTGGCTGTTGGCCGTCACTGTTCTGGCCTGGTGCTCCACCAGGTCCCTGCTCAACTGTGATCTCTGGAGCAGAAACCAACTTCACACGCCCCATTACCTCATTCTGGCTGTCCTGTACACCGCCCTCTGCTGCTGCCTCTGTGGTCTGCGCTGCTGTGGTATTCTTGCTGCTGCTGTTTCCGCCGCTGCAAGCTGACAACAACATGGCACTGGTGATCATCATACACATCATCACACCGCCCTTTCGCAGCCTTCTTCCGATCTCTCTTCTGGCCTTTCTGTCATTTCCCATTCTGCTTCTATATCTGCTCATAATCGCATTGCCTCAACTTTCATCTTTTAAAATCATTTTCTATCTATTTTCCCTTACTGTACCCAGACGCCGTCACCATTTACATAATAACCATCCAGTGTCGTTGCATTCACCAACATAGCACCACTTTCACCACAGTAATACCATGCATCTTTATATAAGATCCAACCAGTTTTCATGTAACCGTTTTCATCAAAATAGTACCAAAGATTGTCAATATACTGCCAGCCGTTTGTAGTATAACTGCGGTCTGCATTGCAGTACCACCAGCCCGCATCATCTTTTAACCACGCGCCAGTTCCGGAAGAGGCGGTATTATTGGAAGGAGTACTTTTGCTTGAAGAACTGATCTCCTGTGCTTCGCTGGATGAAACATACCATGAATCCGATTCTTCCCAGCTTCCCTTATTAGAAGTGTTGTACACGCCTCTTACTTTAAATGTATAGTAACCGCTTTTTGTTATATAGCCTGAAAAATCATAACTGGTGCTGGTAGTCGTCAGCACGCTGGTCACTGCGCTGCTTCCCCGGTAAAGCCGTACTTCATACTTTTTTGCATCATCACTTTCTTCCCAGGAAGCCGTCCCGTCTGACTCATCCCATTCCAGCCCGCTTACATCCAGATCATGATCACTATCATCATCATCCAGGGCATCCAGTGTTACATATACGACCAAAGTATCACTGGAGCTTCTGCTGACTGATGTAACCGTACCGTCAGAACCGCTTAAGCTAACACTGCTTTTTGAAAATCCGGAAGCAAAATAATAATCATCATCTGCATGTAAAGTGATCTTGAATTTCGGTTTGTCGCCATCATCCCACTCGTCGCTTGGCTCATTGGTGATCACCACATCATCTATATCAAATTCAGAAGAGGATGTGGAAACGGTTACATCGCTATCTGTATCCCAAGCCTCGATTTCTGACTCAATAGAAAGAGGAACAGAGTTTATTTTTGTTCCAGTAGCAGCCAAAACCGTTGTATTCGGTACAGACAGCATGCAGATCGCAGAAGTAAGTGCAGTAAGTTCTTTTATTTTACCCTTAAGTTTCATAGAATTGCTCCTTTCAACCCGTATCAAATATATACGGGCATTTAGCTTTTTTATTTTTCTCTTATCTTTTTCTCCTGTTAAGAAAACAACGCTGGCGTTTGCCCATTCATGCATTCTTTTATGTATTTTTATGTGTTCTTTATATCTGCACTTACATCCTTTTCCTTTTGTTTATTTCTCCTTTAATCTCTTCCATTTTCTCTTGCCTATTTTTTTACTTATCTTTCATTGACCTAAACTATAACGGGAGTTTTTGATAAGAGTGTGAAAAAATGTGAGGAGTTTAAAATTTCAAACACGTTAAAAAGGAACAGGACTGATTCAAATAAATCAGCCCTGCTCCTTTGGTTTTAAATAATTTCAAAGGATTTCTTCCCCAGATCTCCATGCAGCTCAATCCTGCTGTCTCCGTTTTTCCACCCAAGGATCAATTGCTCCTTCTCACATGGAAGCATATAAAACTCACCATCAAATGCAGGATGCGTATTTCTGAGTTTCATAAGTTCCAACAATTGCTTTACTACCGGGCGTTCAACTTCCCGTCCTATCTCTTCTTCCGTATAATAATGACGATTGATATTTCGTCCTTCCTTCGTCTCCTCCAAAAGAGAAATATCATTTTTTCCAGCCAGTAGTCCCACATAATAAACCTGAGGCGTACCTGGCGCAAAGAACTGGATCGCTCTGGCTAAAAGATAAGCATTATCATCATCCCCAAGAGCCGAATAATAGGTGCAATTAATCTGATAAATATCCAGATTATTGTATTTCTCCGTATTGTAAACACGCTTTACATTAGCGCCATACTCAAACAAATGCTCTTTCGCAGCTTCAATCTCCTCGTCTGGCAAAAGCCCCCGGACATCTACTACGCCAATTCCGTCATGGGTATCCAGCGTTGTAAACTGCTTTCTCGGACATATTTCAAACCAGTGCTTCAGATATTCACTGTTTTTAAAATAAATGGCATGTAAAAGCAGCATTGGCAGCGCAAAGTCATACACATAATAATCCCGGCATGCCAGTTTTTGCTGGATTGAAAAATGTTCATGGATCTCCGGAAGGATCTGGGCACCTTCTTCAGCTGCAATTTTCGCACATCTTTCAAGAAGTTCCCAGATATCCGGTTCCACAAAAAAGCAGGAAGTTCCCGGTCGTTTCACAGCATAAGCAAAAGCGTCCAGGCGGATAAGCGATGCACCGTGTCTGGCCAGCCAGCGAAGATTTTCTTCCAAAAAGCGCTTTCCTTCCTCTGTCTCCATGTTAAGGTCGATCTGTTCCTCTCCAAAGGTACACCAGACTGCCTCCTGGGTCTGATTCCCAAACTCTGCCATAACATAAGGGGCTCTGGGCTTCCGCTTATAAATAGCATCCGTTTCTGCCTGGGTTGGCATTCCATTTTTCCAAAAATCCTTATAACGGATAAACAATCCTCTGTACGGCGACTGATCTTTGTTCTCTAAAAAATCCTGATAATAAGGACTGTGTGCGGAGATATGATTGATCATATAGTCAAACATCAATGGATATTCTTCGGAAAGCATACGGATATCTTCCCAGTCTCCGAACTCTTCTGATACCTTTTCATATCCTAACGGGGCAAAACCACGGTCCCCACTGGAAGGAAAAAACGGCAGGATATGCACCATTTTTACCGCATCTTTAAAATACCGGTTCAAAATATGACGCAGGTCCTTTAAATTATGTCCCATGGAATCAGGATATGTGATCAGCATGATCTTATTCAGCATTTATGAAATCACCTCTTTTTGTCCTTTTTATTTTCAGGCTTTCTGCGCCGTTGCTGTAAGCGGTTGCGATGTCATATAACGCCCCACTTTATTCATTCTGCTCATATGAACCTGATCTTTTTCAAAGCAAAACTTCAGTTCATTCTCATAACAGGTTTCTATCCATCTTGCATGGACTACAAAACAGTTTTTATCTTCCCAATATCCACTTAAACACAGCTCACTATTTACCCTTCCATCTAGTTTAAGCCGGTTCCATCTCCATGATCCATCTGTAGCAATCAGAACTTCATGTTCTTTTCCCTGCTGGCAAAACTTCATTTCGCAGGTTCCAGGTACAAATCTCATGGTAAATTCTGTTATTCCCTCAAGTGGTTTCAATCCTGCATGGGAATTCTGGATCTCTGTTTCAAAGCCCATACGCCCTTCTGACACAAAATAGCATTTTCCATTTATTTCAGACTCTTTTTCTCTGTTGCGACTGCACTGCCGACAAGGTGCTTCCAGGGATAAATGAGACAGCTTCTCTTTCAGATGCGTAGATGCAGCTTCATCCTCCGGCAGTGTTTCTTCCCAGACTTCCCTGGCAAACTTCCATATTTCATCCAATGTATTCTGCGCCCAATGAGCATTCGAAGCTGTTTCATTTACGGAAATTATCATATCCTGATCTGGAAATACAATGGAAAACTGGCCCATTGCCCCGTCAGCCCGGTATACATTTTCCGGCTGGCACACCCAGATTTGAAATCCATAGCCAAGGAAATTGTCTGTAGCCTCTGGATTGCCATTTTTTTCTGTGGCAGTATCGATCTGCTTTGATATTGCCATTTTCACATATTCTTCGGATAAGATACGCTCACCATCCCAGACTCCGCCGTCTTTATAAAGCTTCATCAGCCTTAAATTATCCTCTGTTGTGGCATAAAATCCCCCGCCGCCAAAAACTGTACCGTCTGGCATGCGTTCAAACAAAAAATTATCACTGTCAATGCCAATCTTATCAAACAGCCTGCTTTTTAAATATTCCTCTGTGGGAATTCCCGTTTTTCTCTCTACGATGGCGCAAAGAAGAGTGGACCCCACACTGTTGTATTGAAACGCAGTTCCTGGACGATGCTTAATAGGAACTTCCAGATATGCCTGCAGCCAGTTCTCTGTCACCTCAGGAAGCCTTTCCATTCCACTTCCCATGCAGAGGATGTCCTTTACCGTCAGCTGCTTCAGATATTCATCTGGATTCTCTGGTGCCTTCTCTGAGAAAATAGAAAGAATCTTCTCATCTAAAGAAACTTTTCCTTCCGTTACTGCAATTCCTACTGCAGTAGCAGAATAGGTTTTGCTCAAAGAATGGAGACTGTGTCGGATTCCCGGCGCATAAGGCGCCCACCAGCCCTCTGCACATATTTTTTCATGGCGCATGACCACAATGCCATGCATCTCTGTTACCTGCTCCAGATTTTCAATCAGACGTTCCAGGCTCTTACTGGAAATTCCCACTGCTTCCGGAGTAGTTCTCTCAAATTTCTTCCCTGTCATCATTTTTCTCCCAAACTATAAACGTTGCAAATAGTCGCCAATCTTTTTTAGCCTTTTACTGCGCCTACAACTACACCTTTGATAAAATATTTCTGTACAAATGGATAAATTAAAATGATTGGCAAAATTCCCACAACTGCCATTGCCATACGCACAGAGGTGCCTGGAAGATCTACCATAGCCGCGCCTGCAATTTCACCGGCTCCTCCTGATTTTAAGAACTGGATATTATCCATAATGCGAAGCAGCAGGTTCTGAATTCCGTAAAGTTGCGGTTTTGTAATGTAATACAGAGCATTTACCCAGTCATTCCAGTATTTCAGCGCTGTAAAAAGACTGATCGTAGCGATCACGGGCGTAGATAATGGAAAGACGATCTTCCAGAAGATCGTAAGTTCCGAAGCTCCGTCAATTTCTGCAGCTTCGATCAAGGCATCTGGAATACTGTTCTGATAATAATTCTTAACCAGCATAATGTTAAAAGCTGTAATCAGATAATTTGGCAGAATCAGCGCCCAGATCGTGTTCTTCAAATGAAAAAACTGAGACCACATCATGTAGGACGGAACAACGCCGCCATTAAACAGCATGGTAAAGAACACCAGAAATGTAAGAATCTTTGAAAATTTAAAATCCTTTCTGGACATAGGATATGCCAGTGTGGTAGTAAAAAGCACACTTAAGAGCGTTCCAGTGATTGTTACAAAAAAGGAGATCCCATAAGCCCTTGTGATCAGTTTTACCTGCTTTACCATATAAAAATACGCATCCAGGCTCCATTTTGCAGGAAAATAAGAATATCCATTTGCGATCAGACTGTTTTCATCTGTAAATGACGCAATAACGATCAGAATAACCGGAAGCAATGATAAAATGGTCATGATACCTAATGTTATCAGAGCAAAACGGCGAAAGCTGCGTTCCCCGCCTAATCTCGTTTTCATTTTATTGCCTCCTTCCATTAAAACAGCGCATTTTCAGGGTTCATCTTACGGACCAGTGCATTAGCAGTGATAACCAGGACAAATCCAACACATGACTGGAACAATCCTGCTGCTGATGACATTCCCACATCATTTAATTCCATTAATCCTCTGTATACAAAGGTATCAATGGTCTGGGTTACACCATAAAGAGCGCCTGAATTCATAGGTACCTGATAAAACAGTCCAAAATCAGAAAAGAATATCTTTCCGATCGCCATAAGAACCATGATCGTGATCGTTGGCCTTAAGAGTGGCAGTGTGATGTAAAAGATCTGCTTGATCTTACCTGCCCCGTCGATCTTGGCAGCTTCATAAATACCTTTATCAATACCTGCAATGCTGGCCATGTAAATGATCGACGTATGGCCCACTGTCTGCCATAAAAATACCAGAATCAGGATAAACGGCCAGATATTACTTTTTGTATACCAGGATACCGAAGCCATTCCCAACACTTTCAACACAGTATTGTTGATAAATCCACTATCTGAATTTAAAAACGCAAAAACCATGTAGGAGATCACCACCCAGGAAAGCAGGTATGGTAAAAGCAGCGCTGACTGATAAAACTTTGCCCAGACGCTTTTTACGATCTCTGTCAGCAGGATCGCCACAAAAATACCAAGAGCTGTACCAATCACAATAAAAGCGAAATTATATAAGATCGTATTTCTTGTCATGATCAGCGCGTCTTTTGTCTTAAACAGAAACTTAAAATTATCGAACCCGCACCAGGGGCTCCCAAATACTCCCTTTGAAAAATCATAACTTTTAAAAGCCAGGAAGATCCCGAACATTGGGATATAATTGTTTATCAGAAGATAAGCAAGGCCTGGCAATGCGATCAATAGCAGGGGGACGTTTTTTGTCCCCCGCCCCTTTCTTTTTCTCCCTGTCATAATAGCTCACCTAGTTCGCGTTTTCTGCAGCCCATGCATCCAGCTGTTTCTGCTTTTCCGCAATGATCTCATCAATTCCGGCATCCTTTAAACTCTGCTGGAACTTTGGAAGTTCAGTTTCCGGATCAAGGCTTCCGCAGCGCAGTCCTGGAAGATACTGATTGATCACGTTATTTACTGCTGTATACTGTGTTTTCACAGTTGAACTGTCAAAGGTAAACCCAAATGCCTTTGATCTTCCCGCATTCTGATTATCCTCTTTCATAACTTTCTGTGTATCTTCGCTGGCACCTTCCAGGATATACTGGTTAAACTGGCTTCCGCATACGCCGCAGCTAAGCTGGGCTGTATATGGAACAGTGCTTGCGTCCTGACCGTCCGGGTATTTCACTACATTGTCGCTGACCTTTACATAATCTTTTCCTTCAATTCCGTAAATAATCAGGTTGATAACATCTTTATCTGTATAAGTTAAATTCAGGAATTCCAATGCCTTTTCCGGGTTTTTACAGGTAGATGCAACTGCCCATGATACTCTGTTTACATCAGAAGTTCCAAGATACGGCTGGCTCAAACGAAGAGCCCCTATTTTCTGGCCTGTCTGAGTGGAGATCTGGGTTGCGGCGTCATTTCCACCATAGTTGGAGATGTAAGAAAATCCTTTTCCTGCGCTTAACAGCTCAATGGATGTACTGGTAGTCGTTGCTGCGTCACCCATAATATAGCCTTTGTTATACCAGTCTCTTGCCAGTGTCAGGATATCCTTAAATCCATCTGTTTCATAGAAATTCTCAACCTGCATATCATCGCCATTTAAAATTCCAGTTGGAGATAAATAGCGGTCTCCCAGATAATCAAATCCATAAATGGTATTGATCATACCTGAATCACCTGGATTGACCGGTACCAGCGGGATCATATCAGGATAAGCCTCTTTTACCTTTGCGTATACATCAGTCAGATCATTAATATTTTTAATGTCTGCCGGATCTACGCCGATCTCTTCCATGATATCTTCTCTGTACAGAAGTGTCGGCGCAAGAGCAACACCCTTATCAGCCGGAATACCATAAACCTTTCCGTCTACTACTTCTGTTTTCATAAAGTCCTCACCTACCGCGTCAATGGCGCCGGCAGCATGTTCCTTTACAATATCTGTAATGTCATAAAGCTGATGATTGGCAAGGCAGGTAGATAACTCCAGACCGCTTCCTGTATGGAACAGGTCCAGCTGTTCCCCGCCCTGCATTGCAAGACTTACCTGCTGGCCATATGCAGAAGAAGCAATCGGCATTAATTCTACTTCCACACCGATCTTCTCTCTTGTGATCTCACTGATTGCTTCATTTACGTCGGACAGATCTTCAGGAATATTGTTAAATGATTTAAAGGCATATACGATCTTTGTATATTCTTCATTTCCTTCCGTTTTCTGATCTGTGGCAGTCTGCTGACCGGCTGTATTATCCGAACTGCTGCCGCATCCAGTCATGGAAAATGCCATTGAACCGGCAAGAAGAACGGCCGCCGCGCCTGCAACTCTGTTTTTCATACTTTTTTTCATATCAAGTAACCTCCTTTATTTTGCCTTTCTGGGCTTTATTATAAAGGAGGTCCATGATACATTTCTTTAAAAAATAAGTGATATTTTTTTGATTTTAAGATTTTTTTGATCTGCGGTATTCTCCCGGTGTGATCCCGGTATACTTTTTAAATACAGTAGAAAAATAAGAAAAATTGTCAAAACCCACTTCTGCTGAAATGTCACTGATGCTCTTTATATCATCAGCCAGAAGCTGCTTTGCCATTTCAATGCGATAACCGATGATATAATCCTTTAAATTATGTCCTGTCTGCCTTTTATAGACCTTGGCAAGATATTCCGGAGTCAGAAAGAACACATCTGCAATGGTATCTCTGGAAATATCCTCTTTATAATGTTCTTTCACATAGCTTTCGATCTTATCTGCCAGAGAAAGGGACCGGTTGATCTCATCTTCGTACTCCAGAGTACGTGATATTGCGTAATTCACCCATTTTATCATGTCAAACACAGAGCGGACCGACTGCCGCTGGATTTTCCGGGAGACTTCATCCCCGAATAACTCCGCAGCCTGGATCCCATTCTGATAAAGATTGGTATAGATCAGCTGCAGGATCTCCTGCTGTATAACCAGTAACGTTTCTACCGATACGCTCTTTTCACGGGAAAGCTTTCCCAAAACGGTTTTTACCGTATTTAAGATCTTCATCCGGTCCTTGTTTCGCAGATCATTTTCCATTTGCTTCAGATCAAGAAGCCTTGTATTGAACCCCGATGTAACTGCCGCTTCTCCTTCACGAAATACCTGGTCAGACTCCAAGACATTTCGCAGCAACAGATTGACCACCTCATCTGCTTTATCAGGAAGCTGTTCCATGCTGCATGGAGTTCCAATACAACAGGTAAAGCAGCAGCCCACATAATCCTGTCCCGTTTTTATCAGCATATGGCATCTTTCCATGAGTACTTCTTCCAGTGTCCGTTTCCAATCGATCACCAGAAAGAACAACGCCTCATTTACGATCTTTTTTATAACCGATGTATTTTCAACAGACTCATCTACAATCTCTGAAACCATTTTTTCCAGAGTAAATTCCAACAGGTTTTCTCCCAGTGCTTCTTTGGCCTGTTCCTCTCTGGCAACTCTTACTCCGATCAGGCATACCGGCTGATCGGCCAAAACAGGAAGACGGCGTTTTTTTATCTCACGGTCAATAAATTCCGGCTCTGCTCTTAATTCCCGCTCTGTCAAAGCCCTCCAGAAATTATTCATCAGCTGCTCCTGATTATTTCTCATCCATTTTCCATAATGGCTTTCTTCTTCTATTTTCCGCTTCTCCATGATCCTCTGGACCAGGCGCAAAAGTTCTGCTTCTACCTGCTCTACACGGAATGGTTTTACCAGATAACCAGCCGCCTGATAGCGGATTGCCACAGACGCGTACTGAAATTCTGTATGGCAGGTGAGAAACAGAAATTCCGAAGACATATCATTTTCCCGGACCCACTTAAGCAGTTCTGTTCCATTTCCCATAGGCATTTCAATGTCACAAACTACAATATCCGCAGGTATATCTGCTAACATCTCTTTTGCCTTTTCAATGTTATAAGCGGTCATGACCTTATCAATGTGCAAAGCGCTCCAGTTCACGGATTTGCAGATCACATCTACAGTTGCCATGTCATCATCCACGATCAATACGTTCATTTTTTATCTCCTGTTCCTCACCCACTGCTGTTGTTTTGGGGATCCATATCTCGATCAGACATCCCCCTGTTTCCAAATTTGACAGGTGGATCAATTCCCTTTTCTGATACAAAACTTCCATGGTTCTTTTTATGTTCCACAGCCCTACATGATGTCCCTCCCTCGAAGGATCTTCGCTCTCAAAATTCATATACTGCATAACCTGTTCAGGAAAACCTACGCCGTCATCCTCCATACGAATATAAAGCATTTCTTCCCCCTCTTTTAAAAGGACTTTTGCCTGTATCAGTATCGAAAGGACGCTGTCAATTTTTACTGCATATTTGTATTCATTTTCCACAAATGTATGTAACAGCATCTGGGGGATCTTCCACGACATTGCAGCTTCTTCCATATCAAAATACCAGAATACACAGTCCGGATACCGGAGCTGCTGCATTTCAAAATAATTTTCCAGATGCTGGGTTTCTTCCTTAAGAAGGACCAGACGAAGACCGCCTTTAAACATATAACGGACCGTTTTTGTTAATGCGTCAATATATGTCCGTATATCCTCATTCCGCTTCTGATAACTCATACTGTAGATCGTTGTCAGGGCATTTAAAAAGAAATGGGGTTTTAACTGCATCTGAAAATATTTCATCTGCGTATCCATTAACTGGATCTTTTCATCATAGGCCCTGATCCGAAGATTAACGATCACATTCATCATCCGGTTAAATGCCTGTGTAAGACGCTGAAGTTCTTCCGTATGATAATCTTCCTCTGCCCTCTGCTTGTAATCTCCGTCTTCAATCTCCTGGATCGTCTGCATCAGATGATCCAGGGGCCTGTGGATCTCACGGTGAATATAATGTAAAAGGATCATATCACAGCCAATAGCCAGAACCATGATCAAAAGGATCAGAATACTATTTGTACTGAATTTTCCCAGAAAATGATTACTGCCGATCATTCCTGTAATATAAAGTCCTGCACGATCACTTTTAAGAGAGATCATCCGCTTTTTATGATCATTCTTCCAGGAATCTTCTATTTCCAAAGTCTCTCCCAGATACATGCTGTTTCCTTCTTCCAGATTTTCCACGCATACACCATTTGCGTCCGTAAGAAGAAAACTCTGACCGTCTGGATATTCTTTTGCCCGGATATCGGAAAGAAAAGTATTTTCCTTTGAAAATGCCGCCACACTCCAGTTGCTTCCCCTGTATATTTTCGCAATATAGGCATGAGTACCGATCTTTGTATAATACCATTGCGGCCTTCCCCGGTCTTCCTTTTCCATGAGATTCCAGATATAAGAGGCAATTGCCTCTTTCTCCCCATAAGAAACTCCCGGAGTGGACGCCGCGATCAGGTTTTTATTTAAGGACTCTGCGATCAGAACGTAATCCAGCTCCGTATTACTGATCACATCTCTTTTCATACTCTTTTGAAGCTCCACAGCCGCATAATACCGGTCAGCCGGACTTCCGTAACATATCTGACCGATCAGATCCTGATTACCGGCGATTCCCTCCACACACTGATCCATAGCAATAAATTTACTGTCG
>OGFD01001371.1_pt1 | contig 12064 bp, 8 predicted proteins | sample 1570851 | NCBI WGS metagenome assembly OGFD01 (sample SAMEA2582077, study PRJEB24529) | metagenome | biome: Human gut stool | place: China | collected 2011
TCAATATAAAAAAGATGTGTGCAAAACTGACAAAAGAAGGTATGAACTGGCTGATAGGATGGTTTTATGAGCTTACTGTCGCTTTATTTAGATGCTGGAGACACATAAATCAAAGAAATCTTCGAATTATCGCAGCTTGAAGAAAATAAACCGATTTGTATAGTGATAAACAAGAAAGAAGGTGCATCGTGCATTACGACACACCTTCTTTTCAAATATTTTTTTATATCTTAGTTGGTTCTTTTCCGTGTAGGTATTTAACCGTTCATGCTCATCAGGAATTCATCGTTGTCTTTGGTTTTTTCCAAACGGTCTTTTACGAAGTCCATTGCCTCTATCGGGTTCATATCGGCAAGATACTTGCGGAGAATCCACATGCGATCCAGCGTTTGCTTGTCTTGCAGCAAGTCATCGCGACGAGTGCTGGAAGCAACGATATTGACAGCCGGGAAGATGCGCTTGTTGGACAGGTTGCGGTCGAGTTGCAGTTCCATATTACCAGTACCTTTGAACTCTTCAAAGATCACTTCGTCCATTTTGGAACCGGTATCTATAAGCGCCGTAGCAAGGATGGTCAGCGAACCACCGCCTTCAATGTTGCGGGCAGCACCGAAGAAGCGTTTCGGCTTGTGCAGTGCGTTGGCGTCCACACCTCCGGACAATACTTTACCCGAAGCCGGGGAAACAGTATTGTAGGCACGTGCCAAACGTGTTATGGAGTCAAGGAAGATAACAACGTCATGTCCGCATTCTACCATTCTTTTGGCCTTCTCCAAAACAATGCCTGCTATTTTCACGTGACGTTCTGCCGGTTCGTCGAAAGTAGAGGCAATAACCTCTGCATTTACGGTACGGGCCATGTCGGTAACTTCTTCCGGACGTTCATCAATCAATAGCATAATCATGTACACTTCCGGGTGGTTGGCTGCAATGGCGTTGGCAATGTCCTTCATCAGAATAGTCTTACCCGTTTTGGGCTGTGCTACGATTAGTGCGCGCTGGCCTTTACCAATGGGCGCAAAGAGGTCTACTACGCGGGCAGACAGGGAGTCGGAATATCCGCCTTTGCAAAGTTTGAATTTCTCGTCCGGGAAGAGCGGGGTGAGATGTTCGAACGGTACACGGTCGCGTACAAAAGCCGGGTCACGTCCGTTAATCTTGGATACTTTTACCAGCGGGAAATATTTCTCTCCTTCCTTGGGTGGACGGATAACACCTTCCACTACATCACCGGTCTTCAGACCGAACAGCTTGATTTGTGATTGTGAAACGTAAATATCATCGGGAGAAGAAAGGTAGTTATAATCGGATGAGCGCAGGAATCCATAACCGTCCTGCATGATTTCCAATACGCCGGTTCCTGTGAGTATATCGTCGAATTCGTACGCCTTTTCACGTTCTATTGCCGGCTTGCGTTCGGGAGCAACATAATTCTCGTTGTTGTTCTGTTGTTGTGCAGGACGTTGCTGCTGTTGTGCAGGACGCTGGTTGTTATTGTTACGATTGTTGTTGTATGGCGTATTGTTATCGCGGAGGCGAAGACGGGAGCGTTGTTGCGGTTGCTCTGTTGCAGGAACAGGAGTTTCTGCTTTGGTGGCTTCGAATTTGCCGATGAGCTCTGACGGCAGTTCTATTTTTTCGGTTGGCAAATCCTCGATGGGGATAAAGTCATCCTCTGCTTCCGGCAAGACAGGACTTTCATCCGGTGTAGGCTGGGGGGCTGCAACAACTTTCTTGGATTCTGCTTTTTTCGGCTCTGTAGTTTCTACTTTAGTTTCTGTCGGAACGGTTTTAGGTGTTTCCGCTGCGGGAGCCGCTTCTTGTTTTACTTTGCGAGGACGTCCCGGTTTGCGTTTGGGAACTTCAGTCTCTGCTGCGGGAGTTGCGGCTACGGTCGGCTCTTTAGCCGCCTCTGCTGCTTGTACGGAAGCTTGTACGGCAGGTGCTTCTTCGGTTTTCCCTTTTGTGAGTTCACCGTTCTTGTTGGCTGTGAATACCTTGTCCGCTGCTTCTTTCTTGACCGTTACGCGAGAACGTTTTTGCTTGTCCCCTTTACGTTCTTCTTTTAATTTGTCGGCTGCTACTTTCTTGGTTGCTCCAGCAATGGCTTGTTCGTCAAGTATCTTGTAAACGAGTTCTTCTTTTTTGAGAGAGTCTGTTTTTTTGATACCCAATTCTTGGGCAATAGCTTGCAGTTCCGACAAATTTTTGTCGTTTAATTGAATGATATTATACATATAGTATATGTGTGAATGGTTTTTACTTATATCGGTAAGTCTACCTTTTGTAAATTATGATTTAATAGGGATATTTGTTATTGAACCGGAAATCTGACTAACAATCCTCACCTCAGCAAGGAGTTGCAGAATGTTTCAACGGCACAAAGGTAATAATAATTTTTGGTTTCATAAATAAATCGTCTTTTTTTTAATTTTAAAAGTCTATCTTTGTTTCATTATTATATAAGAAACAGATTTATGAATATATATACAGTTCGTTTGATTACTTTTTCGCCTACCCATACCTCTAAACAAGTGGGCGAGGCGATTGTTCGCGGTACGGGCATTTCCGATGTTGCCCGGACAGACCTTACTTTCCACCCGGTCGGCAAATTGGAAATTCCTGAAAACACCTTGACGGTGATAACCGTCCCCGTCTATGGCGGGAAGGTGGCACCCCCGGCATTGGAGCGGATGAAAGACGTTCATGCTTCCGGTGCTCCGGCGGTGCTGGTTGCTGTGTATGGTAACCGTGCCTATGAAAAAGCATTGGTGGAGTTGGACGCATTTGCATCGGACAGAGGGTTTAAAGTGATTGCCGGTGCTACGTTTGTAGGCGAGCATTCGTACAGTACGCAGCAAAATCCCATAGCTGCAGGGCGGCCGGATGCAGATGACTTGCAGTTTGCTGAAACTTTCGGCGCTAAGATACGGACTAAAATCGAAGCGGCAGCCGACATGGATAAGCTCTATGCCGTTGACGTCAACCGTATTCAACGTCCCCGTCAGGCATTTTTTCCGTTATTCCGTTTTTTGCGGAAGGTGGTGAAACTACGCAAAAGCGGAGTTCCTATGCCGCGCATTCCGGCTGTCGACACAGAACTTTGCAACCATTGCGGATACTGCGTGAAGCATTGTCCGGCAGGCGCCATCGCGAAAGGCGATGAGTGTACTACCGATGTGGAAAAGTGTATTCGCTGCTGTGCTTGTGTAAAAGGGTGTCCGCAAAAGGCCCGTACTTTTGATACGCCGTTTGCCGCCTTGCTTGCCGATTGCTTTAAGAAGCAGAAGGAAAATAGGATTATCTTGTAAGTAGATTCTGGCATATCTGCCTTCGGGCATAAATTGAGTTCAAAGAGTATTTTCAGCTTCTTTTGAAGCTCTATCCGGTCTGTTTTTTGTTTTTATAAGAAGCATAACGGGGTATGTGACGAATAAAAATAGAAAAATATCTTCAAACAAGGAGTGCTGAAGAAGATTTAAGCAGGTTCTTAAGGAGAAGGATTCTTGTCGGAGAGGAGAGATGTTCTCTTCAGGTAAGAAGCCGGTAAATATAGGAGAAGAACTTTATCTCCGGCCTGAAGATGGGTGTCTTTTGGCTGGAGAGATCCGTTTTTAGGTTAAAGTTCTGTATCTCTAACCTAAAGATGAATGGATAATGGGGTACTCTTCGGATGCAGAGTTATACCGCTTAGGTCTCAGGGTGTGACAGGACTGTCCCCGGCGGTAAGAAGCCGGACTGTGAGTATCCGTTTTGTAGAGGCACCGATGCGGAAACGGTTGTCCGTTCTTTCACCTATCAGCCAGATAATCTCTTCGCCGCAACATAATACCCATTGCTGCTCTTTGCGCAAAAGGGAGAACTTCCGGTCGGTCATATAGTCGCTTACTTTTTTCCGGCCTTTCATGCCGAATGGAATAAAAGAGTCCCCTTGTCGCCAAGGGCGCAGAAGGAGAGGATGTGTCAGTTTGTCCGCATCAAAGCAGGCAGTGTTCTTGTCGCGGGGAATGACAAAGTCCGAGGTAAAGACATGTTCTTCCATTGCCAGTGCGGGTTGTATGGGGTGTCGGTGTGCTTCAATCAGCAGATATTCGCGGTCTTTCACGATGCACCAATGTTCCGAAGTGAAGATTTTTCCCGGCTGTCCTTCCAGCGAACGGTATATGTCTCCGATTTGGGCAGTGTTAAAGCCGATCGGGTATAGGATTTCAAACAGTAATGTTGCGGGGGCCGGTTCCTGCATCAGTCTCTCGATGCAGATGCCCTCTGCTGTCCGCACCCGTTTTATGCCTTCGTCTATCCCTTGTTTATATATGGCGGATGCGCCATCCAGATGCTCGGCGGTGTTGAGAATGCTTTCTTTGACGGATGGGTTGATTTCCTGCATCATGGGCAACAGGTTCAAGCGTATTTTGTTACGAGTGTATTCATCCTGCAGATTGGTGCTGTCCGTTACGTAATCCTGCCCTATGCGGTTCAGATAACTGATGATTTCTTTGCGTTCCAGACAAAGCAACGGACGTACGATGTGCCCGTTTTTGGGGCGTATTCCCCGTAACCCGTTGATGCCCGTACCACGTATCAGGTTCAGCAGGAGGGTTTCCACGCTGTCGTCCTGGTGATGGGCCACGGCAATGGCGTCGGCATTGATTTTCTGCCGTATTTCCTCAAACCATCCGTAACGTAGTTCGCGTGCGGCCATTTCAATGGAGATGTGCCGTTCTTCGGCAGTGCGCGCGGTGTCGAAGTGGACGGTGTGTAGCGGTACTTGTTGTTTTACGCACAGTTGGCGGACAAATGCCTCATCTCTGTCGGATTCTGCACCTCGTAGGTGAAAATTACAGTGCGCAGCTTCGCAGTCGTAGCCCGACGCTTGCAACAGTCGTAATAAAGCGACGGAATCCGCACCGCCACTTAGGGCGACAAGTACCTTGTCTGTCGGTTGCAAAAGCTGTTTCCGGTTGATATATTGTGCTACTTTTTCCTTTTCCATAGTGGCAAATATACATGTTTCTTCCCGGATTTTGTTACTTCCGTGCTGAAAGGTTGCTTTGGCAGACCGTTGTCAGCTTGCTTACAATGCAGAATCGGCTCTCTTTGATACCTCTTATTTAAAAACATTCTAAATTATTTGCGCTATACGGACTTATCCTTTATCTTTGCGGCAAAAATAAAAAAGGCAGAAGACTATGCGTTTGTCCGAATTGAAAACCGGTGAGAAGGGAGTAATCGTTAAAGTGCTGGGACACGGAGGTTTCCGTAAGCGAATCGTGGAAATGGGATTTATCAAGGGGAAAACCGTTGAGGTGTTGCTGAACGCCCCTCTAAAAGATCCCATCAAGTATAAGGTGATGGGATATGAAATCTCTTTACGGCGTCAGGAAGCTGAGATGATTGAGATTGTCGGTGAAAAGGAAATGTGTCGGGAGTCCGTGCAGCTCGACTATCACGAGGGATGGAGCGAAGATATGCGTTTGGACGAAGAGGAACTGAAACGTATCGCTTTGGGAAAACGCCGCACCATCAATGTCGCTTTGGTGGGTAATCCCAATTGCGGTAAGACATCCCTTTTCAACATCGCCTCGGGTTCGCACGAGCATGTGGGTAATTACAGCGGTGTCACCGTAGATGCTAAAGAGGGGTATTTTGACTTTCAGGGGTATCATTTCCGCATCGTTGACTTGCCTGGCACTTATTCGCTTTCTGCCTATTCTCCCGAAGAGATTTATGTGCGCCATCACATCATCAACGAAACTCCGGATATCATTATTAATGTGGTGGACTCTTCCAATCTGGAACGGAACCTGTATCTCACCACCCAGTTGATTGACATGAACGTGCGCATGGTTATCGCGCTTAACATGTACGACGAACTGGAAGCAAGCGGGAACACGTTGGATTACGTAAAGCTCGGTCAGTTGTTCGGCGTGCCGATGCTGCCTACCATCAGTCGCACCGGAAAAGGCATAGAACAGCTTTTCCATATTATCATCGGTATTTACGAGGGTGGTGATTTTTTGGATAAAAAAGGTAAGATACGTGCCGAAATCCTGAATGATTTGCGCAACTGGCACAAGGAGTATGTACCCGACCACGACTTCGGCACTCATAAGGAGGAGAAGGAGCATCCGGCAGGCTTCTACCGCCACATCCACATCAATCACGGGCCGGAATTGGAGCGGAGCATTGAAGAGGTGAAACGCATAATCAGTGTCAACGAGAATATACGGTATAAATACTCCACGCGCTTTCTTGCTATTAAGTTGCTGGAGAATGACGAGGATTTGGAGAAGACCGTACAGGAGTTTCCCAATGGGAAGGATATTATTGAAGTCCGTAACCGCGAAGTACAACGCCTGCGCAATGCAATAAACGAAGATAGCGAGCAGGCCATTACAGATGCCAAATACGGTTTTATCGCCGGCGCGCTTCGCGAAACCTATGTGGACAAGCAAGAGGATACGGCACGTACAACGCGTGTGATAGATTCCATTGTGACGCATCGCGTATGGGGGTATCCCATCTTTTTTCTGTTCCTGTATCTGATGTTTGAAGGAACATTCATCTTGGGAGATTATCCCATGCAGGGCATTGAATGGCTGGTAGGTGCGTTGGGCAGTCTGGTGCGTGACAATATGTTTGAAGGACCGCTGAAGGATTTGTTGGTGGACGGCATTATCGGCGGTGTAGGCGGGGTGATTGTCTTTTTGCCCAATATCTTGATTCTATATTTCTTCATATCTTTGATGGAGGATTCCGGATATATGGCGCGTGCCGCCTTTATCATGGATAAGATAATGCATAAGATGGGACTGCACGGCAAGTCTTTTATCCCTCTGATTATGGGATTCGGTTGCAATGTACCGGCTATTATGGCCTCGCGTACTATTGAAAACCGGAAGAGCCGACTGGTGACCATGCTTATCAATCCGCTGATGTCGTGCAGTGCACGTTTGCCTATTTATTTGCTGTTGGTGGGGGCGTTTTTCCCGAACAATGCCAGTTTGGTATTGCTGATAATCTATGCTATCGGCATTTTACTGGCTGTGGTTATGGCACGGCTTTTCTGTCGCTTTCTGGTAAAGGGAGATGACACGCCGTTTGTTATGGAGCTTCCCCCTTACCGCATACCGACGTCGAAGTCCATTTTTCGCCATACTTGGGAGAAAGGCGCGCAATATCTGCGCAAAATGGGAGGTATCATCATGGTGGCTTCCATTGTGATATGGGCGTTGGGGTATTATCCGGACCACGATGCATATCAGGATGTGGCCGAGCAGCAGGAAAACTCGTATATCGGCAGAATAGGCAAGGCTGTTGAACCGGTGATAGAGCCGTTAGGCTTTGATTGGAAACTGGGTGTCGGTATCCTTTCCGGTGTAGGGGCCAAGGAACTGGTGGTAAGTACGCTGGGAGTTCTGTATGCAGATGATGCCGAAGCCGATGCGGTGAGCTTGGGCGAACGGATTCCGATTACTCCGTTGGTGGCTTTTGGCTATATGGTGTTTGTATTGATATATTTCCCGTGCATCGCCACCTTAGCGGCCATTAAAGGAGAATCGGGCAGTTGGAAATGGGCTTTGTTTGCAGCGGTGTACACTACTGTCCTTGCATGGGTGGTGTCCTTTGCAATTTATCAGATAGGGGGGCTGTTTGGATGAGTAATTGGCAAAATTGGGCGGTAGCTCTCATTTTATTGTTGTGTATCGTCCGTATCGGACAGCGTGTTTATGCTTTTTTCATGAAAGTAAGAGAAAAGCGTAATCCTTGCGAGAATTGTGCAACAGGCTGTGAATTAAAGCAATTGTACGAAAAGAAACGCTCGGAATGCAGTGACGGTAAAAAAGAAATAAAGAAAAAATGCTGTTGATAGTTGGTAGTTTCAAAAAAATGACTACCTTTGCAACCGCAAACGAGAAAGATTGGTTCCTTGGATGAGTGGCTTAGTCAGCGGTCTGCAAAACCGTGTACGGCGGTTCGAATCCGCCAGGAACCTCAATAATCCCTCTCAGATTATTTCTGAGAGGGATTTTTTTGGGTACGCTCGGCACGAGCATTGTCTAACGGGTGGAAGCGGAGCAACGTAAAAATCTAGAACATCGGTAACTGATAAATGAATCCCACCGATACTCTGTTTGTGGAATAGTTCTCTTGCCCGAGTGCTTTGGCACGGGCGGTGAAGTCATAGGAACGTCCTACGTATGTAAGGAAGAAATGCAAGTTGGTATCCATAGGATAGAACTCCACACCGGCAAAATAACCCCATGCGGTGCGGTATTTGCCTTTTTCCAAATCTCCCTGCTGTTTGGTGAGAGATGCTGTTTCATACATTCCTTTTACGAAAGCGTTCCATTTAGGCAGGAAACGGTAATTCAACTTGGTTACCATTGAAAAATAGCCGGCATCGAAAGCATTGTGTCCTTCCATACTGCCCGTTATCCCTGTCATGATACCCTTGCGGTCGATACCTTCTTTGGAGTACATGAAGTCGAGGAACATGTTGAACTTATTCAAGTTCAATTCATTACCAAATGCAAAATAATAAAGATTCTTGTCCTTTGCTTCATTCATGATAGAGGCGGACCAGCGTGTCTTGAATACGTCATTGAAATTACCGTTCCAGTTCAGGGTGTATACGAGCGGCAGCTTGCCCGATTCTATGGCAGGCTGTTCGCCGTCTTCGGTTTCAACTCCATACGTCTTGTTGAAAGAGCCGTTGCGGCTGTCCAGTATTTGCAGGTTCAACTGCTGGTGGGCATTGATGTCATATCCGATGTTCAAACCGGTCATGAAGTTGCTCATGTTCTCAATCATATCGCTGTATTCATATATCTCGATAGGATTCAGGTCGAACTCGATACCGCCGTATGCGGTGCATTGTTTACCGGCAAAAATAGAAAATCCTTTTCCCAGTTTCACACCTATCCCTGCAATGTCAATGGAAGTAGGAAGGTTGTCTATGTTGCCGCTACTGTCGTTCGAGCGGTTCAGCCGTTGCCTGTATCGGTACGAAAGCCAGTTGTTGATATTTCCTTTGGCTTCAATGCGGAGTTGCCTCATTCTGAAAGCTCCCTCTTCGAAGCCGTCGCGGAAGTTTGCATCGAAGCTGCCCTGCATATTGAGGAATAAGTTGAACTTATCTTGTTTTTTCTTTACATTGGTGAGTTCTTCAAACAGGGTCTTGTTTTCAAGGAACTTCTCGTTCTTCTCCGTGCTTTGGGCGTACATGATTTGTGTACAGCCCGCAGCCAGAAGTATAAATGTGAGTTTCTTTATCATTTCTATCTGTTTTTAATATTCGTTGAAATATTCCTGAATCTGTTTCCAGTCGGTGGTTTTGGTCAGTGCAAGCATCAGCAGGACACGTGCTTTCTGGGGATTCAGTTCCTGTGATGCGACAAACTGATACTGTGCGTCGTCTACTTCTGCATCGAGCGAAGTGGGACCCGTCGGCACTCTTGACGAACGGACTACAAGAATACCTTTCTTGCGGGCTTCCGTTAATACGGGGAATATATTCTTGTGAATGTTTCCATTGCCTACTCCTGCATGGATGATACCCTTATAGCCATTGCTCAGCATCGGAGTCACCATGTCAGCCTCGATGTTTGAATAGCTGTAGACAATTCCCACTTTGGGGAGTGAGTTCAGATTGGTAACATCAAATACCGAGTGGGTGGTGTGTTTCTTTACAGACGACATATTATACGTGACCTTGCCGTTCAGTACATAACCGAGTGCACCCGCGTTGGGAGCTTGGAAGGTCTGCACGTCAACAGTGTTCATCTTCAATACGCTTGCAGCACCAAGCACGCTTCCGTTCATTGCCACTAAAACGCCTTTCCCTTTGGACTCTTTTGCTCCGGCCACAACGACGGCATTGTATAAGTTAAGAGGTCCGTCGGCACTGATAGCGGTAGAGGGGCGCATTGCTCCGACCAGAACTACCGGTTTGTCGCTCTTGACTGTCAGGTTGAGGAAATAGGCCGTTTCTTCCATCGTATCGGTTCCGTGGGTAATTACGATGCCGTCGATGTCAGAGCGTTTCAGAAGCTGGTTGATTTTCTTTGCAAGAGTCAGCCATACATCATCGTTCATGTCTTGTGAACCTATCTTGACAATTTGTTCGCCGGTTACGTTAGCTATGTTTTTAAGTTCGGGTACGGCATCGAGCAGCGTACCGATGGCTACTTGTCCGGCAGTATAGTTGGTGGCGGTTGCAGATGTTCCGGTTCCGGCAATGGTTCCGCCGGTGGCAAGGATATGGATGTTAGGCTTCTGCTGAGCGAAAGCCATTGTGACGGAAAGCAGTAGCATAACGGCTACCATGCTGAGTTTTTCTAATCTTTTCATAACTTAATTTGTTTGAATTAAAAAATAGGTTAAAGGTAAATATGCTTAGAAAAATTGTATGAATAATAATCCCAAGGCTATGGCAACTGCCGTAGAGACGATACCCGGCATCATAAAAGAGTGGTTGAGTATATATTTACCGATTCGGGTGGTTCCTGTACGGTCAAAGTTGATGGCTGCAACTACGGTAGGGTAGTTCGGGATGAAGAAATACCCGTTTACGGCAGGAAACATGGCTATCAGCATATATGGCGATATGCCCAAAGCAATGCCCAGCGGTACTAAAGCACGTACTGTGGCTGCCTGACTGTACAGCAGGATAGACATGACGAACAAAGCGATGCCGAACAGCCAGGGCATCTGGCGTACGATACCTTCGATAGAGGCGGTGAGTTGCGCCATATTTCCATTCAGGAATGTATCGCCCATCCAGGCAATGCCGAAGATGGCGATTACAGCCTGCATTCCAGCCGGGAAGACAGAGCCTTGTGTTGCTTTTATTCCGTCTGTCTTAGTTACCAGCAGAATGAGGGCGGCAGCCGAAAGCATGATGATTTCGATAATGGCGGACATCCCTAAGGAAACTGTTTTTCCGTCAATCAGGAAAGAAGGACGCATCCCTTCGAATGAGCCGAAAAGAACGATGAATGCCGTGGCAAGGATAAATATGAGTACCGAAATCATAGCATGGCGTTTGTTTGTTACATCGTCGATTTTCACTTTCTTACCGTCGAAGTAGCCCTCTGCCATACGTTTTTGATATTCCGGGTCGTCAATCAGTTCTTTTCCCACACGCATGGAGCACAATGCGCCTACCAGTACGCCGAGGATTGTTGCCGGAATCGTTATTTTAAGTATGTCGAATAAAGTGATGTCGAATCCGGCAAGCAGGCCGAGCAGTGCAACTGTAGCCGCCGAAATGGGAATTGCCGTGATGGCCTGCTGTGAAGCGATGACAGCGATACCCAGCGGACGCTCAGGTCTGATTTTGGTTTCGGTTGCAACTTCGGCAATGACGGGAAGAACCGAGTATGCCACGTGTCCTGTACCGGCTACGAAAGTAAACAGGTAGGTGACGATGGGGCTGAGGATAGTAACCTGAGACGGGTTCTTGCGCAGCAGTTTTTCCGCTAACTTTACCATGTAATCAAGTCCGCCGGCCGCCTGCATGCAGGAAGCTGCGGAAATAACGGCGGCTATCATCAACATTACGTCTATCGGTGGTGCAGTGGGTTGTAAGCCAAATACAAAAGTCAGTATGCCCAAACCTACGCCGCCCATTACTCCGAGACTACTCACGCACAGCTTTCGTCAGCCTTCCCTTTTATAGCCTAAAACAAAGTCTCGGCTTATAAAGTAAAAGTTACATCAATGATAAAGATTCCCTATCTTTTGGAGATCAATACCCATCTTTTTTAACTCCTTCAATAAGATCTCATACTTCTTTTTGACCAATCCATTCACATCTTTCAGCGGGTCAAGAACACCCGTACAATCATACCTATTATATCTTCCATCATTCGGAACAGCATTCAATTCATCTGAAGAATAATCGATCACCATAGCGATATAGCCTTTCAGATCATTATTCTTTGCTGTCTCTACAGGGAAATTCCAACCGATATTATACTTATCATACCCAACTACACCCAGACTATAAAATTTATTACTGGCTCCCCATGCCACGGCTTCCTCATAATCCGTCAGATGA
>OGFD01001397.1_pt1 | contig 11839 bp, 5 predicted proteins | sample 1570851 | NCBI WGS metagenome assembly OGFD01 (sample SAMEA2582077, study PRJEB24529) | metagenome | biome: Human gut stool | place: China | collected 2011
CCTGTAACCGGCTGATCCGTAGTCAGCTACTCTATTCAGTTGAGCTACGCGGCCTTGTTTGTTTTACGGGTGCAAAGATACGTACTTTTTTTGAATTAGCAAGAGATACGAAAACTTTTTTTGAAAAAAATTACTCGATAAACCGATAATTAAACAGCTGCCAGCCGAGTGTCAACCCCACATTCCACTCCTTTTTTGGTGAGCTATAATGATTTACATATGCAGATATTGCTCCAAAGGGCAATTGGCATATTACAGAAATTTCTCCTATATATTCAAAGCGCGAAAACGCTTTTCCATAATAAGCTTTGTTCAATGCATTCTTTTTAATAGGAAATATCGGTACGAAACCATAAAATTCAGAACGGAATTGGAACATATCATTGAAAACAAAAATAGGCTTGATACCCGCTGCCAAGAATTGGTTGGCCCGGAATGCTTCATTATACATCAGCTTACTATGAGGAGTAGGAGAAAAATCTGCCGCCTGCAACATGGTTGCCGTATAATTCTCCGAAAAGTTCTTCGATGAATACAACATCTCTGCCATCCATCCCAAAGTAAATTTGGGACTCATAGTATGATAGGCATATTTCATATAAGAAATTTGCAGCCAAGATTGCCTTTCTTTAGTCGTAACACTCGTTTCCGTCGGATTTCCCGGTATAAATTTCTCCTTTCCGCTAAAGACCTGTGCCACCAGTTTTTCAAAATACCCTTTAGTGGCATACTGTCGTGCATTCAGCGTACTCCCATAAAAGCCGATAGCCCCTCCCAAAAGGTTGTAGGTACTCCTATCCGAACGGTCCTTGTCAAAATTAATCACGCTGGACTGAAAGTAATTGTCTTGAAGTTTCCCATATCCGATGCTTATTTCCGCCCGTTTATTGGCCAAAAAAGGCAAGGCTACCATCAGCTTGACAAAACGTTCATCTTTAGAGTTAAAAGAGGGCTTATCATTCTTAGAAAAGAGTTTGTCCTTTTTATAATAATCGAACGTACTTAAAGAAGCAATAAGGCGGTAGGAGGTTGGAATACGGGTAGGAAGGTCTATCTTGGCCATAAGCTGCGCATTATTATATACCTTGCCAATCTGGCCGTCAAGGGTTATTTCTTTGGAATAATAATTCAAGTCCTGATAACCCAACCCCAAATAAATCTGATTAGAGCTGGTTGTCGATACACTTCCACCCATCCTTACAGAAAAATTATCTTCCATTTTCACTTTCAGATGCAGCGAATACAAGTCATTTTCAGAATCATATACAGCATGAGGTATAATCTCCGATATCATATTATCAGACAGCAAACGGAAATATCCACGTTTCAAATCTTCATATGTAAACACCTCATGGTCTTCGTCATGAAATTCTTTTTTGATATACGCCTGCTGTTGTGGATTGGCGCCCTCTATATAGATGTCCCTAAAGCGGAATTGAGGCAAATTACTGCGGTAGACCAACCGCCTTAAACGAACATTTTCCGCACTTACCCTCCGATGAATACGGCCTTTTATAGAATCCATTAAACTGATAGTCCGGTTATAGCCGATATCGTGCAACTCCTGCAAACGGTTAAAGTCCAAAAGGCTTACATCATCATACTTGAATGTCATAATAATGCCTAAAGAATCCGGAAGAGTATAATCCGTCTTCTGCATAATCATATTTTCAAGCTGGCTCATCAAATCATTCTCTTTCGGCTTACCGGGGTTGGCGGCTACCACGCTACCTATGATGACTTCCGGTTTAAAGTCCTCACGCATAATATCTGTGGGGAAATTATTATAAATTCCACCGTCATAAGCTAAAACGCTATCAATCTCTATCGGTTTGAAAACAAACGGAAAACTCATGGAAGCGCGTACCGCATCTCCCAAATCTCCTCTACGCATAATCAACGGTTTCTTGTTATATACATCGGAGGCAATACACCGGAAAGGCACAAACAAGCGGTTAAAATCGCCGCTGCATGCAGCCGTAGCCCGTGCAAATAGCTCCACAAAGACCAGATTCATCTGAATGGGATTTACCATGCTTGTAGGAAGTATCTGAGGCTTGATATGCAGCGAGTCCTTAAAGGAGAAACGGATATTGAAAAACTCCGGGGTCGGCCGGTTCTGTTTGAAATAATATCCGTATTCGGGTTCTACCTGTCCTGAATACCAGCGTTTGAAGTCTTCGGAACGCAATAAAGCCTCCATATCATCGGGAGAATACCCCATAGCATAGAGTGAACCTATGATAGCTCCCATAGAAGTACCTGTAATGTAGTCGATAGGAATATTGTTTTCCTCCAAAGCGCGAATGATACCGATATGGGTCATGCCTTTCGCACCTCCGCCACTCAAAACAAGTCCTACTTTCTGAGCTTGCACAAACGGCAGAAGCAATAAACAGGCTGACAAAAACAAAAAAAATCTTTTCATGAATACGGTTTCGAGTGAAATATACTAATTTATTCAATGCTCAAATATAGACAATTGTTTCCAAAAACCTCGTATCCAACGAAAAAAAACAGACCTATTACGAAAAAACAGACAAAAAAAGGGCATTACAACTCATATTAGCTGCAATGCCCTGTTATAATAGAAATCTAAAGGGGCTTATTTAATCAAATCGATGCTTCTCTTTACAAAATTATTCAAAGCTTCACCTTTCAACATGCCATTTTGGAGCAATGCCAAATCAATAAGTTGACGGACAACCTTATTCTGAGCGGCATAGTCGGCAAACAATCCATTTTTCCGGTTTTTCAAATCTTCCCACTTCTTATCCAAATCATTTACCTCATTCTTTTCGGCTGTAGGGATGTCCTCATCTTTCTTGCCCTCCTGCTTCTTTTTCAATTCATTACGACGAGTATTTACATCGTCCATTTCTTTTTGAATCGGAGCAACGGCAGCTGTACATTCCTTGTCTTCATCAGCCAGAATCTCTTTTACCAGCTTATGGTCGGCATTCAATACCAGGTTGAACATGTCCGGCATTTCGCCATAGAAACTCATTCCTGCCTGGATATTAGCCATTTCTTTCATACGACGCATGTACTCGCTTTGAGTAATCATGACCGGTGAAGCATTTTCACCCAAGGCTTGAGCCATTACATTGAACTCTGTCTTTTCTATCTGCGGCAACTGGCTCTTGAAGATAACAGAGAGAACCTCCTGTTTATCGGCTTCCAAGACATCTTTCGCCTTGTCTTCCTTCACTATCAGATTGTCAACAACATCACTGTCTACACGGGTGAAACGCACTTTCTCGAACTTTTGCTCCAGCATGCTTACCATGGCAACATCAAGCTGGCCGCCCATCAACAGCACATTATATCCCTTATTCTTGGCAGCCTCGATATAGCTGTATTGCTCATCTTTGTTGTTGGCATACAGATAAATCAGATTGCCATCCTTATCCGTCTGGCTATCCTTTATCAAGGTCTTATACTCTTCGAAGGTATAATACTTGTCGTCCGTATCGGAAAGAAGGGCGAAATCCTTTGCTCTATCATAGAAATCCTCTTGTGTGAGCATTCCGTAGTTGATGAAGATTTTCAAATCGTTCCACTTCTCTTCAAATTGCTTACGGTCGTTCTTGAATATGGATTGCAAGCGGTCGGATACTTTTTTCGTAATATATGTAGAGATTTTCTTCACATTGGAGTCACTCTGCAAATAGGAACGGGATACGTTCAGCGGAATATCCGGCGAATCGAGTACACCGTGCAGCAATGTCAGAAAGTCCGGAACAATACCCTCTACAGAGTCCGTTACATAGACCTGATTGCAATAAAGCTGGATTTTGTTCTTGTTCAATTCTATATTGCTCTTTACCTTCGGGAAGTACAGAATACCAGTAAGATGGAACGGATAATCCACATTCAGATGTATCCAGAACAAGGGTTCATCGGACATCGGATAGAGGTCGCGATAGAACTTCTTGTAATCCTCGTCTTTTAATTCGCTGGGCTTCAGCGTCCACAACGGATTAGCGTTGTTGATGATGTTATCTTCGGATGTTTCAACCTGCTTGCCGTCTTTCCACTCTTTTTTCTTGCCGAATGCAACGGGAATAGGAAGGAAGCTGCAATACTTCTTCAAAAGAGAAGAGATGCGCGCTTCTTCAAGGAATTCCTTGCAATCGTCGTCTATATAAAGAACGATATCCGTGCCGCGTTCTGCCTTGTCCGTATCTTCGATGGTAAACTCCGGACTACCGTCGCAAGTCCATTTCACGGCTTTAGCACCATCCTGATAGGATTTGGTGATGATTTCGACCTTCTTGGCAACCATAAAAGCCGAGTAAAAGCCAAGTCCGAAATGACCGATAATGGCATTGGCATCATTCTTATATTTCTCCAGGAAGTCGTTGGCTCCCGAGAATGCAATCTGATTGATGTATTTATCTATTTCTTCTGCCGTCAGGCCGATACCACGATCGGATACGGTAATCGTATCCTTGCCTAAAGACACATGCACGGTCAAATCACCGAGTTCACCCTTAAACTCACCGATAGAAGCCAGTGTTTTAAGTTTCTGGGTAGCATCGACAGCATTAGAGACTAACTCACGAAGGAAGATTTCATGGTCACTGTACAAAAACTTTTTGATAACGGGGAAGATATTCTCTGTAGTTACCCCAATATTTCCTTTTTGCATACTAAGTTTATATTTTTAGATTTGTATTTTTATTGTTTTGGCAAACTGAACACAAAAAAAATGCCAGTCCCGAAGAACTGACATTTTGACTGTTTTATTATAAAGGCTTGTTAAGCTTTGGTTATACTCAACTCGTCTTTTTCCTTATCGACAGAAACATTAACCGTATCACCGGGCTGTAATCCGGCAGACACAATCAGCTCCGAAAGTCCGTCTTCCAGATAATTCTGAATGGCACGCTTCAACGGACGGGCGCCAAACTGCACATCGTAGCCTTTGGCAGCAAGGAATCTCTTGGCTTCATCATCTACAACCATCTTATAGCCAATGGCTTCAATCCGTTCATACAAACCTTTCAGCTCTATGTCCACAATCTTCGTAATGGCATCCAACGAAAGCTGGTCAAACGTTATGATTTCATCCAGACGGTTCAGGAACTCAGGAGCAAAGGTCTTGTTCAATGCTTTCTGAATCACACTGCGCGAGTACTCGTTATCATCCGTACGTGCCTGTGCCGCAAAACCTACGCCACGACCGAACTCTTTCAACTGGCGGGTACCGATATTGGAGGTCATGATGATGACTGTATTCTTAAAGTCAATCGTTCTGCCATAATTGTCAGTAAGACGTCCCTCATCCAACACCTGCAACAAGATATTGAACACATCCGGGTGAGCTTTTTCAATTTCGTCCAACAGCACTATGGAATAAGGTTTCCGGCGTACCTTCTCAGTCAACTGTCCGCCTTCCTCATAACCGACATACCCCGGAGGCGCTCCAATCATACGGGACACCGTATATTTCTCCATATATTCGCTCATATCAATGCGTATCAGCGCATCGCTGGAACCAAACATATATTTAGCCAACTGCTTGGCCAAATGCGTTTTACCCACGCCGGTAGGACCGAGAAACATAAACGTTCCGATAGGGCGGTTAGGGTCTTTCAAGCCTACACGGCTGCGCAGGATGGCTTTGGTAAGTTTCTCTATCGCAGCATCCTGAGCCACAACTTTTGCCTGCAAATCTTCTTTCATACCTGCAAGCTTAAGACCTTCCGCCTGAGCCATACGTTGCACCGGAATACCGGACATCATCGATATGACATTGGCTATTTCTTCCTCTCCAACGAGCTGACGGTCGTCTTTGAGACGTGCTTCCCATTCCTCTTTCATTTCATCCAGGCGAGCGGAAAGTTCTTTCTCTCTATCCCGATAACTGGCAGCCAGTTCAAAGTTCTGCGACTTTACGGCTTCAGCCTTCAAAACACGTGCGTCTTCTATCAGCTTTTCCTGCTCTTCAATCTCTTTGGGAACATTAATGTTCGTCAGATGCACACGCGAACCGGCTTCGTCCAAAGCATCAATGGCTTTATCCGGGAAGTTACGGTCGGTTATATAACGCTCTGCCAACTTGACACATGCCTCTAACGCTTCGTCCGTATAGCTCACGTTATGGTGGTCTTCGTACTTCTCTTTTATGTTTCTCAGTATCTGGAGCGTTTCTTCCGGAGTAGTGGGTTCTACTATAACTTTCTGAAAACGACGCTCCAAAGCACCGTCTTTCTCAATATTCTTTCTGTATTCGTCAAGCGTGGTAGCACCGATACATTGTATTTCGCCGCGAGCCAAAGCCGGCTTCAACATATTGGCTGCATCCATAGAACCGGCAGCCGCACCGGCGCCTACAATAGTATGAATCTCGTCTATGAACAAGATTACGTTCGGATTCTTCTGCAACTCGTTGATAATGGAACGAATGCGCTCTTCAAACTGTCCGCGGTATTTGGTTCCGGCTACAACAGAGGCCATATCGAGCATTACCACCCGCTTGTCAAACAAGATACGGGATACTTTCTTTTGAACGATACGCAGTGCCAATCCCTCTACAATAGCCGACTTGCCGACACCCGGCTCACCAATCAGCACCGGGTTGTTTTTCTTACGACGACTCAATATCTGCGCCAAGCGTTCTATCTCACGCTCACGCCCTACAACCGGATCGAGCTTGCCTTCTTCTGCCGCACGTGTCATGTCCGTACCGAAGTTATCCAGGACCGGAGTATCATTGGAAGACTTCTTCGATGCAGTCTGTGCAGAAGAAGCCGCGCCCTGTCCTGCATTGCGAGAGGGATGGGACATATTCATGTCTTCATCGTCTTCTTCCTCTTCTTCCGGAAATCCCATACCAGCATTCGGGTTGGTAGATTGCATTGTAAGCTGTTCAAATACAGCTTGATAATTCACCCGGTTTTCTTCCAGAACGGTAGCAGCCAGGTTGTCGCCATCCTTCAGTATAGCCAACAACACATGTTCGGCATCGGCTGTTGCACTCTTTAAAATGCGCGCTTCCAGAATGCACATCTTCAATATCTTAGCGGCCATTGGCGACAATGGCACATCCGCATCGGGCAATAGGGTATCGTCTTCGGCATCTCTCAAGAAGCTTTCAATGCGCTTTTTTACTTGCTTCAAGTCTATATCGAGTTTCATCAATATCTCGATAGCTTTTCCTCCGCCGTCACGTAGCATGCCGAGCAGAAGATGCTCCGGGCCGATATATCTATTTCTCAGTCGGTTGGCTTCCTCCTTGCTATAAGTTATAATATCAGAAACTCTTTGTGAAAATTGATTGTTCATATAATTTTTATCTCCTTAATTAAAGGTTTTGACTGACAAAGATACGCATTTCTTTATATTGCATACCATAAACTGGATTAATAATATACAAATCCCGTGCCATAAATCACATCTTTCCGGTTCGCCCGTTTTCTGGGTTGTCACCCATCCATGCCTTGATGCGCTCCGCCTTCTCTATCACGTTCCCGGCGATGAACCTGTCCTTTATCTCGTAACCGGTTACGAGCGGGTTGTAGAAGATGCGTCCTTTGAGGGCGTCAAGCAATCCCTCTTCCGTGCTGTCGGTTATCTCCCGCATATAGTCGAGATTGACCGTGCCGAACTTGTTGAGCGATGCGGAGAGTGCCTCTTCGGGAGAGCTTACGTTGGCATGGCTCTCCACCGAGAAGGAAACGGGACGCTCGAAGATGTCCGCCTTGACAAACTTGCCGTCCTCCGCACGTTCCAGCGAAAGGATGTCGCGCCCTCCGGCATCCATCATCACCAGTTTCACGTTCTGTCTGGCGTTGAGGTTACCGTAACGCATGACAAACTCATCGTAGTAGGTGTTGAGATACCCGCGCTGCGGTTTGTGTTCCGTATGGTTCTCCGTCTCGTGGCTATACAGACGTTCGTAAGCGTCACGGAGCGATATATACAGCATCGCTTTCTCTTTTTGATAGCCACGGAGGTCGAGCGGTTGGAAGGTCGCACCGTAAGGCGTGAGGTCTTTCAGGTAACCGAGATTGCGTGAAGCATCCAGCACCATCGAGCCGTCACGGTGGTGTGGCTCCAGCAGGCCGTTGAACGGACGGGGAGAAAGGTCCATGACTTCCTCCTTCGGCTTTTCCGTTTCAAGTTCCGGGAACAGGGAAGTGGCAACCGTTTCGGAAGTAGGCACAACTTCTGCCGGTGTTTCAGGTTGCTTTATTTCTTCCGTTTGTTCCGGCTTTTTATCCATATTGTCCGAAGAAGGCGCAAAAGCAGGGTTCAACGTGTCTTTGATACCCATCTTTTTCAGTTGTTCCTGCCTGTGCCGTTCTGCCTCAAGCCGTAGGGCCTTGCGCCGTTCCGCTGTCAGGCTCATCATTGTCTCATAGAAGCCGTTGATGGGAGGATTGGTTTCCCAATCCAGAGTGGCGTAAATGTCGTCCGGGTCGTTTGGCTTTTCGGCATTTTCCGGCTTTTCTTCCTTATTACCGTTTACCGGCTTGGCGGCTTCAACGGGTGGAGTAACTTTGACCTGCGGTTTAGGCGTGGACGGCATAGGCTTCGGCTTGCTTTCCTTTTTCGCTGCCTTTTTCTTTTTTGCCGGTTCCTCTATGGGCATACCCCAAAGGTCGAGCAGGGTAAGCTGCACGGCTGACGAATGGTTGGGTTGGCGCGGCTCAATCTCCGGCTTTTCCTCTATGGGCTGTGCCTGCGGCTTCTCCACTCCCTTGACAGGCTCAATTACAGAAACGGGGGCTATTACAGAAGGTGATACCTTTTCTGTTTTCGGAGCAGGTTGCACTTCCGCAGCCGTGCTTTCCTCCTTTGTCGGATGCAGGCTGTGTTTCTCATACAGTTTCCTGTCAAGTTGTTGCAGTTCTATTTTCAGATGCTCCCGCAAGTCTTCCGCCAGTTGTGCGATGTCCCCACGGTGCAGGAGTTTATAGGCTGGTTTCCCGTACGGGTCGGTACTTCTGATCAAATCCGTGTGTGAAAGCGAGCCGATGCTCCATACATACCCATTTACGGAAGTGCCGATAGGGGTCTGTTCGGTCTGCACGAAGAGTTTTTCGTTGTAATACAGTTCACCGTTCTTTCCGCTGTTCTTTTGCAGGATAATCAGGTCGCTGCCCACCTCCGTTCCCGCGTTATCCGTAAAGAGGTTGTTCGGCAGGCGGGCTACGCCCACCAGATTGGCATGGTTCATCATATACTCGCGTATGGGCGCGTTGGTCGGGGCATCCAGTACCCCCTGCGAGGTGATGAACGCCACGATTCCGCCTTCACGCACCGCGTCAAGGCTTTTCAGGAAAAAGTAATTGTGTATCGTCCGTGCCGCCGAGTGCCTTGCAGGATCCTTGCTGCCCGAAAAATCCGGGTCGAACACCGCCACATCGCCAAACGGTATATTGGAGACAGCCAAATCAAAATGGTTCATGAACGGCTTTTCTATCTTCTCGAAGCCCTGTACCCTTACTTTCTGTCCGGGATGCAGGTGCTTCAGTATCTTGCCCGTCATCAGGTCTTTCTCAAAAGCCATGATGTCCGCGTCCGGTCTGTTCTCCAGCACGGCGTCCACGAATGCACCGACACCTGCCGACGGCTCCAGCACCCGGTCGGGACGGATGCCGTGTTCATGCAGCACGTCCGCGATGGTCCCGGTTATCTCCGGCGGGGTATAGAAGGCGGTCAGCACGGACTGCTTCATGGCATCCATATACCGTTTGTACTCCGTCTCGTCTTTTGTGTTCTCCCGCAGCAACCTGTGCAGTTCCACGGTAGGGGCAAACAGTTCGAGGTCGGACTTCGCCCAGTGGACGGCATCCGTCAGTTCCCTTGCAGGGTTGAGTATGCTCTTCAGTCCCCCGAAACCGCAATAACGCTCTAACAAGAGCCGTTCGCGTGCGGTGGGTGTGCGCTGTTCCCTGTCAAGGAGGAATGCCGTCCGTATCGCCTCGATGTTGTCCCTCAGCCTCTGTTTGCGGTTAAACGCCATACTCTTCGATATAGAGGATGACGGCTCCCGTCAGCTCCGTGTAGAGCAGGTCATATTCGGGCGACAGGGCGAAATTGTCGTCCGAGAGGTCATAGATGGAGAATACGTTTCCGACAAGCGGTAGCAGCTTCTGGGTAAAGGCTTCACATTTTTCTCCCGGTACTTCACCCGCAAATTCGTTCTCCACGACTTCGCGCAGGATGGCGTGCTTGGAGTAGCGAAGGCCCTCCGTCAGCACCTTCATCGCCAGTTCCTGCGCCCCGTCGGCAGGATAGCCTTCGAGCCTTGCCTGTTCATACGCTTCGGCGGCACGGTCGGTTCTTTCTCGGATGAAGGCTTCATCGGCTGCCTGTTCGAACTTGTTCGTGGTGAGGTAGTCCAGCAGGTACAGACCGTAATAGGAAAAGTCGGTCCGACCCTCGTTTTTCTTCTTGTTGTTCATTTCTTTGGAATTTAGTGGATTGATAATGATGATAGGGATAATCGTTGGAAAACGAGAAGAAAAAGGCACCCGGTATCCCTCCGAGTGCCACCACTAAATCCAAAGTATGAGTGTAATCCGGTATCGAAGAACAATTCATTACTCTGAACCAGTGGCAAAGTTAAACATTTATTTTCTTCTTTTCGCAGAGGTCGCTTTACTTTTCCTTTCTGGGAACACGAAAACCGTGTTATAGTCCCCGTCAAAGGCGACTACGGCATCAAAACTCTTGCCCTGCTTGCTCTTGAATCCTTTGAGCAGTTTCGTGTGTCCGTCGGTGAGCAGGTTTTTGATTTCATCATCAGAGAGGGTGCGGTTTGCTTTCAGGCGGAACACGGGCAGACCGCACTCCGCGTTGTCGCAGCGGACGACCTTGCCGTAAAACTGCATCGTCCCCGCTCCGCACTTGGGACACTTGCAGCCGGAATCCCTGCGGGCGAACAGCTTGTCGCACGACAGCAGTTCGGAGGTAATTTCCCGTGTATATGCCTCAATCTTCCTGCGGAAGTCATCGGCGGGCAGTTCCCCACGCTCGATGCGTGCCAATTCCTTTTCCCATTCGCCCGTCATGGCGACATCGGCAATACGCATCGCCTTCACGACCGAGTAGAGGGCAAGCCCTTTTTCGGTGGGGACAAGCGACTTCTTGCAGCGTTCCATATAGCCGCGCTTGAAAAGCGTTTCGATGATGGACGCACGGGTGGCGGGCGTGCCGATGCCGCAATCCTTCATAGCCTGCCGCAATGCGTCGTCCTCTATCTCCTTGCCAGCCGTTTCCATCGCGGACAGCAGGGTGGCTTCGGTATGCAGCGGCTTGGGTTTGGTCTTTCCCTCCGTGATGGAGGCGGCTTTCAGTGCCAGCGTGTCGCCTTCCTGCCAACAGGGAATGGCGGCGGTTTCCTCTTGGCTGTTGTTCTCTTCTCCATTCTCCTTGCCATAGACGGCACGCCATCCGGCTTGCCTGATGATGCTGCCTTTTGCCACGAACTCCACTCCGGCACACTCTGCCGTGACGGTGGCAGTGTCCTTGACGCATTTTTCGGAGAAAGCCTCAAGCATGCGCCCGGCTATCATGTGATAGACGGTGCTGTCCTCTTTGGAGAGGAACAGCGGCTTCTCGCCCGTGACGAGCAGGGCATGGTGGTCTGTCACCTTGCCGCCGTCCAGGCTGCGGCGTGTCGGCACGGCTTTCGGCTGCAACTTGCCCTTCCATTCGGGCAGGCTGCCGATGAAGGCAAGCAGCTTGGGGATTTCCGCGAACAGGTCTTCGGGAATGTAGCGGCTTCCGGTTCGCGGATAGGTGATGAGCTTCTTCTCGTAGAGCTTCTGCGCGATTTCAAGCGTCTGTTCCGCCGTGAAGCCGTGCTTGGCGTTGGCTT
>OGFD01001398.1_pt1 | contig 11825 bp, 10 predicted proteins | sample 1570851 | NCBI WGS metagenome assembly OGFD01 (sample SAMEA2582077, study PRJEB24529) | metagenome | biome: Human gut stool | place: China | collected 2011
GCGATGGCTGCCTTGGCACTCTTGCGTCCTGCCCGGACCGCTTTGGCCGTTCTGGCTTTACCTTTTCTGTCAGGAACTGTCTGGTTCATATCGATTTTTCCCTGGAATACGGCATGTTCATCAATAACGATCACCTTTGTGGCAATGTCCCCCAGCACTTTGGCCGAAGCTGTCAGTTCCGCTTTCTCCGGTGCAGTGATATTTCCGGTCACTTCCCCGCCGATCAGAACAGATGCAGCCTGTACATCTCCTGTGACTATGCTTCCGGCTCCCAGGATCAGGTTTCCTGTCACCGTCACGTTACCACCAATCTTACCGTCAATTCTTGCGGAACCGTCCAATGTAAAATCTCCGGTCAACTCCGCTCCGGCACCGATCAGTGTGCTCATTTTTGTATCTGCATTCTTTTTTCCTAACATGTATCTTCCAAACCTTTCCGCAATCAACCACTGATTGCCAGCATATCCATAGGATTAATATAGCTTCCGTCTTTCTGCATCTGGTATCCCAGATCCGCGTTATCTTCGCCGATGACAAACAAGGTAGTTCCCTGTACTACGGAATCCCCCACATTCACTGTGGTATCTCCTTTATTCCGATAGATGGTGACATAACCGTTGCCATGATCCACCCACACGCTGTGTCCGTAGATCTCGTCATCATTTATGGCAATGACCGTACCGCTGGCCGCCGCCACAACCGTAGTTCCCACCGATGCATGGAATATGCACATGGGATCGCCCTCACTTACTTCCTCCATGGATGCAGAACCCGTCAGAGGGAATTCCGTAGGAAGGCTCTGCTTTTCCAGAGTTGCTGATAATTCGCTCTCACTCTGTACCTTCTGGCTTACGGTGTCGCTTAAGATCTGTATCTCTTCCGCCTGTTCCGTCACCTGCGCTTCCAGCTTACTGTTCTGCTCGCTCAGTGTCTTGTTCTCTTCCTCCAGTGCCATAACCTGTTCATGGCTCCGTCTACTGGCATTCTCCCAGAGCTGTCCCTCGTAGATAAAATAGCCGATCACTCCGCCGACCAATACACACAACAGAAGTACCACGACTTCCACGATCCATGCACGTACACGGAACTGCTTTACATTGGCATCTGCTGCGTCTGACGTAAGAATCAGCACATGGTTCAATCTTCGCTTATGTTTACGTCTTTTCATAGAGTCACCTCCGCTAAATATCAACCCATTTTACCACAGGAAAGCTCTTACAGCAATCATTTCTTAACATTTTTGTAATATTTTCCCAAGATTTTCTTCATTTATTCGTATTTAAAAGGGCATTACCTATAAATTTTTGTGCAATTTTACAGAATCGTCTATTTACTTTTACTACCTGCTGTGCTATGATGCACTTGCTGAGACAATGTTGTATACATTGCAAAAAGTAAATGACAGCAAAGAATTTGTGGAGGTATCTATTATGAACAAAGGTACAGTTAAGTGGTTCAACAATCAGAAGGGTTATGGTTTCATCTCCGATGAATCCGGCAAGGATGTATTCGTACACTACAGCGGTCTGAAAATGGACGGTTACAAGACCCTGGAAGAGGGTGCAGCCGTTTCTTTTGATATCGTAGATGGAGAAAAGGGACCTCAGGCTGTTAACGTAACCAAACTTTAATCATAAACGAAAAATAAGATCCGCAGGCGCTATCACATGATAGTTCCTGCGGATCTTTCTATTTTTCTCTGCACACTGTCAGTACATCTTCCCATTTCATGCTGCCGCCGAAGAGATCCAGTGCACTCCCGATGGTCACATTCATCCGGTTCTGCCCCAGTTTTTTTAACAAATACAGATCTTCCATGGAGTGAACACCACCCGCATAGGTGATTGGATTTCCGGTATAATTTCCAATAAACTTTACCAGTTCCTGTTCAATTCCCCGGGCCTTGCCTTCCACATCCACTGCATGGATCAGGAATTCATCACAATAGGCAGATAATTTTTTAAGTAGTGCCTCATCCACTGCTTCTTCTGTCAGCTTCTGCCAGCGGTCAGTCACTACCAGATACTGCTCTCCCGCACGCTTGCAGCTTACATCCAGCACAAGGTGCTCTTTTCCGATGGACTGGACCAGTTTGTCCAGTCTGTCATAGTCGATCCGTCCCTCCCTGAACACATAGGACGTCACGATCACATGGGAGGCCCCTGCTGCCAGATACTCTGCCGCATTCTCCGCCGTGATGCCTCCTCCGACCTGCAATCCTCCCGGATATACACGCAGGGCCGACAATGCCTGTTCCTTCGTTGCCTCATAATAAGGGCTGTCCGAGGCATTCAATAAAATAATATGTCCGCCTTTTAAACTGTTTTTCTGATACAGTTTTGCATAAAAGGCAGCGTCCTGTTCTGAGACAAAGTTCTCCTGCGCCCGATCACCGAGATCTTTTAAGCTCCCACCGACAATCTGTTTTACTTTTCCGTTATGAATATCAATACAGGGGCGAAATTCCATCTTTTTCCTCGTTTTCTTCCAAATGATTTTTATTTTTTTGAATTATTTTCTAAAATCCGCACATACTACCCTCAAGCCGACCACCTTTGGTTCGGACTGAATATCCCTGACGGGCATCTTGAAATGGAGGACATTATGAAAAATAAGACAAATAACGTAACATCCCACATCGGGAAAAAATTACTGGTTCTGGGCATCATCACAGTCTACCTGTGTATGGCGACCGCCTGTGGCACCAACAAGAACAACAATAACTCCGGCAGCATGGCTGCCTCTCCTTCTCCGTCCACCTCTCCTGCTGCTCAGGGGAGCACAGAGGCGCAGACCACAGAGACCGGAACTGCCGCTACCGACAGCACTATGGGTGACATGAACGGCAACGGTAACACCGTAGGAGAAAATGATTCCATGCTGGACAATGCAGGCAATGCCATCGGAGAAGCCGGTGATACCGTAGGCAATATCGTGGACGATGCCGCAAACGGTGTCTCCGATATCACCAACGACCTGGTAGGCAACGGTAATGATACTGCAGGTAACAACAATTCTACCACTGCCACCACCGGAGCCGGCCAGAGATAAGTTATACCTCTTCCATGATCGTACCTTCCCGGTAAGCCTCCAGGAGTTCTTCCAGATAGAAGATATTCTCCTGGATCTCCTTGCCGGTATCGGTATCGGCCACCAGTTTTCTGCGGGGGAAATTCTCCACCACCACGGAATCCGAGAAAATATCCGATTCCTTGATGATCGCCGCTTCCGTAGATTCAAAAGGTTCATGGGCTACCAGACGCATTCCTCTGGAATTACATACCAGCGTATATCCCGCAATTCCCGTCTTTTTCTGATATGCTTTGGAAAAGCCACCGTCGATGATCAGCAGCTTACCGCCGCATTTGATGGGTGATTCCCCATGGATCTGTTCCACGGGCACATGACCATTGACGATATGGGCATCGGCCTTGTCCAGACCGAATTCCTCTAAGATTCTGCCGATGACTTCCTCATTTTCCAACAGCTTATAGTAACTGTTTTTCTCTTCTATATGAGTCTCCTTATCCTTCAGGAAATACCGCTCAAAGGTAGCCATTTTTGCCTTGCCGAACACCGGGGAACCGGGGCCCGCCCAGATGTACCAGATCATATCCTGTCCAAGAGCGCGCTCTTTGGCTTCCTTGGCATAATAACCTCTTCTGGCGTAATATTCCAGAATGTCGTACAGTGCTTTTCCGCAATACTCTTTTCCGCAGATCTCCACCTGCATGAAACTGCCGTCCGGATTCAAGGGGACACAGCCGTGATACAACAGATTGCCGTTGTAAATCTTGTACATGCCGCCCTTGGAAAACAGAAATTTTACATGGCGCTGCAGTTTCTCACAACGCATGAACACCTGCTGCAGGCGCAGCATGACCTTGCTCTCTTCCTCCGTGAGTTCGTAAGGATGTACAGGATCCACCGTAGGGAAATCCACGTCTTTCATGGGATATTCTTTGCCGTCCACGCAGATCGTCTTTTTCTCGAAATCGATCCGATGCAACAGCATCCGGTCTTCCATATGGAACTCCGGGTGTCTCATAATCAGCTGTCCTTCCAGCTTGAACTGCAAGATAGCAATTGCTTTATGCATCTTGGTGTCCAGCCCGAGATCCTTGGTATTGTAATCGGTATTGAACTTGATGGTAAAGGCATCGCAGTTGGTATTCTCATAAGTTTCCAGTGCAAATGTAGCCAGAGGCAGCAGGTTGATGCCGTAGCCATCCTCCAGAGTGGCGAGATTACCGTATCTGGCAGACATTCTGACCACATTGGCGATACAGGCCAGACTTCCGGCCGCCGCGCCCATCCACACCATGTCATGATTGCCCCACTGGACATCCACGGAATGGTATTCGCACAAAGTATCCATAATAATATGAGGGCCGGGACCTCTGTCGTAAATATCACCGACGATATGCAGATGATCGATGACCAGCCGCTGGATCAGGTGGCTTAACGCAATAATAAACTGCGGCGCTCTGCCGATTCGGATGATAGTATGGATGATCTCATTATAGTATGCCTCTTTGTCCTGGATTTCTTCCTTCTCCGTGATCAGTTCTTCGATGACATAGGCGAAATCCTTCGGCAATGCCTTTCTGACTTTGGATCGGGTGTATTTGGAAGAGACACGTTTGATGACCTGTACCAGACGATGAAGGGATATTTTGTACCAGTCCTCCAGATTGTCCTCTTCTCTTTCCACGATCTCCAGTTTGCTCTCTGGATAATAGATCAGGGTTGCCAGGCTTTTTTTGTCCTTGTTGCTGATGGTGTTGCCGAATTCCTCGTCGATCTTGCGGCGTACGGAACCGGAACCGTTTTTCAGGACATGGTTGAACTGTTCGTATTCTCCGTGGATATCCGTCAGGAAATGTTCCGTACCTTTGGGGAGGTTCAGGATGGACTGGAGGTTGATGATCTCTGTGGAGGCTGCCGCTATATTTTTGTATTGGTGTGAGAGGGTCTTTAGAACCTTCTGTTCCATTTCGCTCATGAAATTCACCTTTCTATGTTACTTCACGAAGCGTACGGATACCATGCCTCGGTGTAAGGTCTCCGAGTGTGAATTTTTTAGGAAAAGTGATTCATTTGTTCTACTTAACACGGGCACACCTACACGCACCATCCGTAGTGCGGATCGGCTGTCGCAAACATCGTGTTTGCTCCACCCTGTTCTTCAACACTTTTCAAGAAAATGTCAACACTCTACGACAAACATCATCGCCATGGCATCCATCCACTTCGTCAGTTCATGACTTTACCAGGTAATTACATCGCTGCATTGATAACATCAGACATGTTGTACATGCCAGCGGGCTTGCCTGCCAGGAACTTGGCTGCCTGTACGGCGCCTTTACCGAAGACAGCTTTGGAGTAGGCGGTGTGGGAGAAGGTTACAACTTCGTCTGCCCCGGCGAAGATCACATCATGGTCACCGACGATGGTGCCGCCTCTGACAGAGCTGATGCCAATTTCTTTCTTCGGTCTCTGCTCTCTGCGGTTGCTGCGGTCATAGACATATTCATACTCACCGTTAAATTCCTCGTTGATGGAATCTGCCAGTGCCAGTGCGGTGCCGCTGGGAGCGTCTACCTTCAGATTGTGGTGCTTCTCCACAATCTCCATATCGAAGCCTGCGTCGGCCAGCACTCCGGCAGCTTCTTTCAAAAGCTTTAACATCAGGTTGATACCTAAGGACATATTGGCGGATTTTAAGATGGCCACCTTTTTCGCTGCTTCGTCTACTTTCGCCAGCTGTGCCTCGGACAGACCAGTGGTACACAGCACGCAGGGAAGCTTTTTCTCCACGCAGTAATCCAACAGCTTGTCTACTGCCACGGCTGCGGAGAAATCAATGATTGCATCTGCAGCCACATCACATTTGTAAATATCTGTGAATACAGGGTAGGGATTGTGTCCATCGTCTCTGGCATCGATTCCCGCCACCAGTTCCATATCGGGGTCCGCTGCGATCAGTCCGCTGATCACCTGTCCCATTTTACCGTTACATCCATGCATGATTATTTTTACCATTTTTCTTTTCTCCCATCTATCATGATTTTTGTAATAACGATCCAGCAGCCCTCATATTCATTTGCAAAAGCGCACTATGAATCGTTACTTTTTGAAAAAAGATCCCGCCCATGATAAAAATTTCACAGGCGGGATTCTTCCACTCTTGCTCTCTATTTTCCAGCCTACAGGACACCATAATCCTTCAGGGCTTTTTCAAGCCTCTTGGCATTGGCCTCTTCCATTTCACACAGAGGCATACGGAACGCACCGGCTCCTATTCCCATCATGTTCAGTGCGGTCTTCACAGGGATCGGGTTCACTTCACAGAACAGTGCGTTACACAGATCCATGGCATCTAACTGCATCTGACGGCTACCTGCCACATCTCCGTCAAAGAACTTCTGGCAGATCTCGTGGGTCTGTGTAGGTGCTACATTGGAAAGTACGGAGATAACTCCGACTCCGCCCAGGGCCAGAATGGGTACGATCTGGTCGTCATTACCGGAATAAATATCCACAACGCCCTGTCCGATGGCTGCCAGGTGAGCGATCTGGCTGATGTTGCCGCTGGCTTCCTTGACACCTACGATGTTCTCCACGTCCTTACACAGCTTCACTACGGTCTCCGGCAGAATATTGCAGCCGGTACGGCTGGGTACGTTATACAGAATAGCGGGAACCTTCACAGAATCCGCAACGGTCTTGAAATGACGATACAGTCCCTTCTGGGTTGCTTTATTATAGTAGGGACTTACCAGCAGAATGCCGTCCACGCCGTATTTCTCCGCTTCCTGAGACAGATATACTGCAGTCTCGGTACAATTGGAACCGGTACCTGCTACTACAGGGATTCTCTTTGCAACTTTGTCCACACAGTATTTGATAGTATCCAGATGCTCCTCATGGGTCAGGGTAGATGACTCACCTGTGGTACCGCATACGATAATAGCATCTGTGCCGTTTGCGATCTGGAATTCGATCAGTTCACCGAATTTCTCATAATTGACGGATCCGTCCTCGTTCATGGGTGTGACGATTGCCACGCCTGCTCCTTTAAAAATAGCCATATGCTTCCTCCATTTGCAAAACGCCAGCGCACAATGGCGCCGGCGCTGATTATCCAAGCTTATTTGATAGCGCCCCATCTGCTCACGAGATGACAGTCATACGCTTCTTAAACGTATGCCCAAGATAACATATACAGGATACCTTATCTTTCGGCGTGTTCCCCTTTCTTCTTCCCTCATCGGTACCTGTTACCTCCGAAAAAATACTCTTGAAAAACGCAACCTCTATCTTCTTAAATATAGTTTTATGATAGCATCAACCCATGTGACTGTCAATCCCAGACCTTGAATTTTACCGTTTCAATCTTGGACACTTCATCCGCCAGAACACAGATCTCATCGTTCAGGGTGATTCCCGTCAGAATCACATCCGTATCTCCCCTGCATTCCAGTAATGCCTTCAGGTCATCTTCCGTAATAATATCCTTCTCCACCAGTCCCAGCACTTCGTCCAGGATCAGCAGATCGCATTCTCCAGTCGTCAGTACTTTCTTGGCAAAGCCGATCCCGTTACGGATGTTCTGGATCTCCTCCTGCTTCTTTTCCTCCGGTAATTCCACGAAATTACCGTCCGATTTCTCGAAACGGAACAGCTTGATCTCCGGCTCCATTCTGCGTAAAAAATCGGAATCCCCCAGTCCCTTTCCCTTCAGGAACTGAATAATAACGACCCTCTTGCCTTCTACCGCTGCCTGTACCGCTCTTCCAATCGCTGCCGGTGATTTGCCTCTGCCATCGCCGGTATAAATATAGATGCATCCTTCTGCCATTCCACACCTCATGGTCTATCTGCGTATCTGACGCTCCCTAGCTGTACACAGTTACTAATATCTATGCATTCTTTTATACCATATATTGTCACTTTTTGCAATCTTTTGTCGTTAGACGATGGATTCCTGCACCTGTGCCTCCTCCAGAAGTTCCAGTTTGCTGACGGATACCTCGAAAGCTACTCTTTTCTCCACATGCTCTTCATCCAGTTTTTTCATATATTCACGGCTCTGGATCCGTCCCCAGATCGCACAGCGCTCTCCTACCTTGAAATGCTCCGCATAACGGGCGTTACGTCCCCAACAGATACAGGGAATATAATCGGATTTTCCGTACGGACGGTTTACCGCCAGCAGCAGATCCGCTATTTCTCTTCCCAACGGTGTCTTACGATACACCGGTTCCTTACATATATATCCATCCAGATAAATCTGGTTCGTCTTCGAACTTTCTTCCATTTCTTCAATAAATTTCACTTCTCTGGCAAACACAGACAACACCAGTCTGTTCTTGCGCTCCTCATGACGATTGTAGGAACGAAACTGTCCGTTCACACACAAAAGCATTCCGACATAGCTGGCTGTCACGTCCAGTAATCTTTCTGAGACCATCACCGGTATAATGTCAAAACTGTCGCTCAGTCTCGTACATTTGATGTCCACCATGTAGAATCCTTCCCCATAGATCTCATGGCTGTAGGAAAAATTGCTTACCACTTCCCCCATCACCGTTACCTGATTGTTTTCAATAACCTTATCTGTCATTTTTGTTCTCCCTTCTACATCTTCTGACTCTTCTACAACAATCTTTATGTATTGCACTACTATTTATACTCTAAAATCCATCGTTTGAGTACTAAAACTCATCGCACAAAAGGGCAAATTACGCACAAAAGGGATTTCTTTTCCATACTTTTTCATATAGAAAACCACCAAAAGCGTTGATTTTCCACGGTTTTTTCTTGCGTCCGGAAATGATAAGTGCTATACTGAAACAGTTTGAAAAAAGATTGAATCAGTTGCACGCATTTTTAGAAAGGCAAGGATTTTTATGAGACAAAAAAGAGAAGATGTCAGAAACGTTGCAATCATTGCTCACGTAGACCACGGTAAAACCACTCTGGTGGATGAGCTGTTAAAACAAAGCGGTGTATTCCGTGAAAATCAGGAAGTTGCTGAGCGTGTCATGGACTCCAACGATATCGAGCGTGAGCGTGGTATCACCATTCTGTCCAAGAACACTGCCGTTATGTATAAGGGTACCAAGATCAACATCATCGACACCCCGGGCCATGCGGACTTCGGCGGCGAGGTAGAGCGTGTCCTGAAAATGGTAAACGGTGTTATCCTGGTGGTGGATGCCTTCGAGGGTGCCATGCCCCAGACCAAATTCGTGCTTCGTAAAGCACTGGAATTAAAGCTTCCCGTTATCGTATGTATCAATAAGATCGACCGTCCCGAAGCAAGACCCGATGAGGTCGTAGACGAGGTACTGGAACTGTTCTTAGAGCTGGATGCGGATGATTCTCAGCTGGATTGTCCTTTCGTATATGCTTCCGCAAAGGCCGGTATTGCCTCTCTGGATGCTGACGAAATGGGTACTGATATGGAACCTCTGTTTGAGACCATTTTAAACTACATCCCCGCTCCCGAAGGAGATCCGGATGCGGCTACCCAGGTACTGATCAGTACCATTGATTATAATGATTATGTAGGACGTATCGGTGTCGGTAAAGTAGACAACGGTACCATCCGTGTAAACCAGGATGTGGTCATCTGTAACCACCACAATCCCGACAAGATCATCAAGACCAAGGTCAGCAAGCTGTACGAGTTCGACGGTCTGAATAAAGTAGAAGTCAAAGAAGCTGGCATCGGTTCCATCGTTGCGATCTCCGGCATCAGTGAGATCCACATCGGTGACACCCTCTGCTCTCCCGAAAATGTGGTTCCCATTCCTTTCCAGAAGATCAGTGAGCCTACCATTGCCATGCAGTTCATGGTAAACGATTCTCCTCTGGCCGGTCAGGAAGGTAAATTCGTTACCAGCCGTCACCTGCGTGACAGACTGTTCCGTGAGTTGAATACCGATGTTTCCTTACGTGTGGAAGAGACCGAGTCCGCCGACCGTTTCAAGGTATCCGGCCGTGGTGAGCTGCATTTGTCCGTACTGATCGAGAATATGCGTCGTGAAGGTTTTGAGTTTGCAGTAAGTAAGGCTGAGGTTCTGTATCATACCGATGAGAACGGCAAGAAGTTAGAACCTATGGAGCTGGCTTACATCGATGTTCCCAATGAATTTGCCGGTGCTGTTATTGAGAAGCTTGGTCAGAGAAAAGGTGAACTTCGTAACATGGGTTCCATTTCCGGCGGCACTTACACCCGTCTGGAGTTCTCCATCCCCGCAAGAGGACTGATTGGTTACCGCGGTGAGTTCATGACCGATACCAAGGGTAACGGTATTCTGAACACCGTATTCGACGACTACGGCCCTTACAAGGGAGATATCCAGTATCGTAAGATGGGTTCCCTGATCGCATTTGAAGCCGGTGAAGCTATCACCTACGGTCTGTACAATGCGCAGGAGCGTGGTACTCTCTTCATCGGGCCCGGTGAAAAGGTATACTCCGGTATGGTCATCGGTCAGACCGGACGCAGTGAGGACATCGAGATCAATGTCTGCAAGAAGAAGCAGCTGACCAACATGCGGGCCAGCGGCTCCGACGAGGCGCTGCGGCTGGTGCCCCCCAAGCAGATGAGCCTGGAGCAGTGTCTGGAGTTCCTGGCGGACGACGAGCTGCTGGAGGTCACCCCCAAGAGCCTGCGGATGCGCAAGGCCATTCTGGACCACGAGAAGCGCATGAAGGCGCTGCATGGCAAGAAGTAAACCGGCCATTGCATGGGCCCTGGCCCCCGGGAGGGGGCCGGGGCCTGTTCGTTTGCCGCCCGGGCAGGAGGCGGGGGCTGTTGGGAAAGACCGCGCCGCATCCGCAGGGGGGCGATGATCCCGGCGGCCCGGAGGTGGACTGCCCCGCGGGGGAAACCAGCCGCTCCGGGATGCCGGGCCCCGCAGGCTCGGGTACAGCGCCCTCCGCGGCGCCTCAAAAATATTTGTTAAAAATTCTGCCTTGGACGGGAACTTTTTCCCGCTGCCCTGCGTCAGTACAGGCAAACGGAGCAGATGCTCCCCCGAAAGCATTGGAAAGGATGAACGAGAATGAAAAAACGGATTCTGCAATGCCTGTCCCTGATCCTCTGCGCCGCCATGCTGGCGATCCCCGCCGCGGCCGCGGAGACCGCTGACGAAGAAGCGCCCGCCCGCCTGGGCCCCGCGGCCTATTGGGGCACTGTCACCTGGATGGATGAGGACACCTTCCTGCTGGACAGCGGGAAGGAGGACGGCCTGGGCGACGCGGTGGTGGTCCACGTGGGGGATGCCCCCTACCTGGACGCCGTCACCGGCAACACCCTGAACCTGGAGACGCTGGAGGACGGGGACGCCGTCTATGCCTGGGTTGGCCCCGCCATGGCGCTGAGCCTGCCGCCCCAGTCCACGGCCAGCCTGATCGTGGGCAACATCCCCGCCGACTACGCCGTGCCCCAGTACTATGAGATCACCAGCTCCACCGTTACGGAGGAGTCCGCGGTGCTGCATGTGGCGGGCAGCAATGACACGATCACCGTGCCCGCCTCTGCAAAGCTGACGCCCTACCTGACGAAGAACATTGTCACCCTGGCCGATCTGCGTCCCGGCGCCCGCATCCTGGTGTGGTCCGATTCCAAGGGCACGCCGGAGAAGGTGCTGGTGTTCGCCTACGGCTATCGGGGCTATATCAGCGTGGCGGAGGACGGCGTCGTGTCCGTCAACGGCCAGTCCACGACTCAGAAGGCCAAGACCACCGCTGACGGCGACACCCTGCTGCCCATCCGGGCGGTGGCGGAGGCCCTGGGCATGAGCGTC
>OGFD01001400.1_pt1 | contig 11790 bp, 10 predicted proteins | sample 1570851 | NCBI WGS metagenome assembly OGFD01 (sample SAMEA2582077, study PRJEB24529) | metagenome | biome: Human gut stool | place: China | collected 2011
AGAATTTTAGCCTCTGCTTCGGTTCACCTACCAACCAGGTATTCTGTATTGTAGATGACGCTCTTATGACCCGTCTGGAAAAACAGGTTGAATTTGGTTTCTGGGAGAAATATGATGATACCCATACGGTGATCCGTTTTGCCACCAGCTGGGCGACTACAAAAGAAGATGTGGATGCATTATGTAATCTGTTATGCAATTTATAAAAAAGGGGAGATTAGGTTGAGCCGGCAAGGCTGCCCATTTCGTCAACCCCGCCGGCTGTGTAATGTTCGATCGGAGTCTTCCATGCACCTGCCTTTGTGGCTGATTTTCCGCCAACTGCGTCCAGATTTTATCAACGTACGCACCGCGTACGCCTCAAAAATCTGAACACAGATGACAAAAAATCCTCTCACAAAATCAGGCACATAAAGATTCCAATCGAACATATTTTTCTCTATAGACAGATACCTCTCACTCTGCTGAACGGGTATCTGTCTTTCTCTATGTAAAAAGCTCTGACTGCTTGTTTATGTAAAAGAGTATACAGAAAAGTTGTGTCCTAAGTTTGAAGCAGTCATAAAGTATTTCTAAAAAGGTTTAAGAAAATATGAGGAAAATTATGATTTTACATTATCCCTGAACTGCTTTCGGTACTGAGAAGGGCTCATACCAGTCACAGATTTAAATACCCTGTTAAAATGAGTCAGGTTTGAAAAGCCTGTTTCTTTACTTATGTCTGTAATATTCTTACTTGTTTCCATAAATTTACGCTGTGCATTCATAATACGTGTTACATTAATATAGCGGATGATCGTACTATTGGTATTCTTTTTAAATTCGCGGCACAGATAATATGGGCTGACATAAAACATCTGTGCCAGCATTTCAAGACTGATCTCTTCCTGATAATGGCTGTGGATATAACGGATCACCTCACCGATCCTGCTTTTTCTTTCAGGCGCTTTTTCCGGTCTTTCTTCCCTTGCGATCAACAATAACAGCATATTTAATACCCCGCGGGCATATTCTTCGTGATATGCCCCTGGATTCTTCTGTTCTTTTAGGATAAGCTCCATTGCCCGGTGGATCTCCTGGCGTTCCCTTATACCCACTTTATAAATGCCGCCTTCCTCTCTTAATTCAGAAAGGATGGAGGGCCACAATATTTCCTCCTGTGAAAAATACAGCAGTACTCTTTTAAACGGCATATTCTCCGCTCCATAGGAATGATGCATTACATAAGGAGGAAAAATTATAAATTCTCCAGCTTCCATTTTATAAAGCTTGTCTTCTACCATATGAAAACGTTCTCCGGCTTCCAGATAATAAATCTCATAATATTCATGATAATGAGACTGGGACATATTGTCATTTACTCCCTGAATCCGCTCACAGGCTATTCCACTCCCCTGGGCCATCAGGATTCCTGCCTGATCTATCATATTCCATCCTCCTGTCTGTGCAATATTGTTTTCCTATATCTATTTATATGGTTATTTTTTAATGAAGTTGTGTTTATTGTATACAATTTTTATGTACTTATAACAATTTTTCTTTTTGTTAAATGTCCTTTTTCTCGTACATTATAGCAAGATATGTAAAATTTCCACCTGTAATATGCAATTTTTGTCTAGTTCTTATCTTGTTATTTTATTATCATTTCAATGCAAAACAACAAATAAATATCTTAGAAAATCATCATATCACAAAACAACCATAAAGTTAATTATGTTTAAGGAGGCCAAGATTCATGAAAGTATGCATGAATGCGACAACTGTAAAACAGAAGGAAAATTACTTTTCTGTAGCTACCAACTGCACAGAGATCCGGATTTTCTTCCTCACCGATTATATCATCCGTATCAGAGCCGGATTTGACGGTGATTTTGCAGAAGAATCCTACAGTCTTGTTACAACTGCCTGGGAAGACAGAATGGATCCGTTTTTAAAGGACTACCGTAAAAAAATCCAGACCGCTGACGCTGTTCTGGAAGATGGAACAGATCAGGCCGTGATCCAGGGAAAAGAACTGAAAGTAGTTATAGAAAAAGATCCTTTCCGCATCTGTGTTTACGATAAAGAAGGAACCATGATCCATGCTGATATTGTAGATCTTGCTTACCGTGAAGACAGCAACCACCGCAGGATCCATACCAGCCAGATTGAAGCAGATGATTGTTTCTTTGGTTTTGGAGAAAAAGGCGGTGAATTTAACAAAGCCCAGAAATACATGGTTTTAAGCCCGGGTGATTCCATGGGATATGACCCCAAAGAAACCGATTCTCTTTATAAGCACATACCATTTTATATTAAGTTAAATCAGACTACCAAAAAAGCAACCGGATATTTCTATCACAATACCTGGGAATGTGACTTTAACATGGGACGTGAAAAGCGCAATTACTGGCACCGTTACAGCAGCTACTCCACCAACGGCGGAGATATTGACCTTTTCCTGATCTCAGGACCTTCAGTCCGCCAGGTTGTAGAACGCTATACCGATCTTACCGGAAAGGCAGCCATGCTTCCTAAATACGCTTTAGGATATCTTGGCTCCTCCATGTATTATCCAGAACTGGATGCTGACTGCGATGATGCTATTGCAGAGTTCATCGACACTACCAAAGAAGAGGGAATTCCTGTGGATGGTTTCCAGCTTTCTTCCGGTTACTGTGCCATTGAAACAGAACAGGGCATCAAACGCTGCGTATTTACATGGAATAAAAAACGCTTCAAAGATCCAAAAGACTTTTTTGCCCAGATGAAAAAACGTGGCATCTGTGTATCACCAAATGTAAAGCCGGGAATTCTTCTGATCCATCCAAAACTGGATGAAATGAAAGCAAAAGGCATGTTTGTAAAAGCCAGTGAAACAGAAGAACCTGGTATCGGCACCTGGTGGGGCGGAAAAGGCATGTTTGTAGACTTTACCAGCCAGGAAACCCGCAATAACTGGAAGGAAATGTTAAAAGAGAATGTCCTGGATTATGGTACAAGTTCCATATGGAATGACAACTGCGAATATGACAGCATGGTTGATAAAGACTGCCGTTGCTCTTTTGAAGGAAAAGGTGGAACCATTGGCCAGTTAAAGTCTGTTATGTCCAATATTATGTGCCACATCACCAATGAAGCGATACATGAAACCTTTGACAATACCCGCCCTTACGTTGTATGCCGTTCCGGTCATGCAGGCATCCAGCGCTATGCTCAGACCTGGGCCGGTGATAACTTAACCTGTTGGGAATCTTTAAAATACAATATTGCCACGATCCTTGGTATGGGATTATCTGGTGTTGCAAACCAGGGCTGCGATATTGGCGGCTTCTACGGACCTGCTCCTGAAGCAGAGCTGTTAGTCAGATGGATCCAGAATGGTATTTTCCAGCCTCGTTTCTCTATCCATTCCACGAATATTGACAACACGGTTACAGAACCTTGGATGTACAGCAACTGCACAGAATATATCAGAACCGCTATCAAACTCCGTTACCGCCTGTTCCCATATCTGTATTCCCTTATGGAACGTGCTCATGAAACCGGACTTCCTATTATGGAGCCTATGTGCAGTGCTTTCCAAAATGACCCGAAGTGCTATGAAGAAGGCATTGACTTCATGTTTGGTGACTCACTGCTGGTAGCAAATGTAGTAGAAAAAGGCGCCACAACACGTAAGATCTACCTGCCGGAAGGAAATAAATTTTATGATTTCTATACAAGGACTCCTTACGATGGTGGACAGACGATTGAAATACCGGTAGACCTTGGAAGTATCCCTCTGTTTGTAAAAGGCGGCAGTATCATTCCAATGGCAACGAACCAGATGAAAAATCTTATGACCGAACAGCCAAACGGAATTTCTATTCTTTGCGCGCCTGACTGTGATGGTTCCTTTGTCCTGTATGAAGATGACGGTGTTTCTATGGATTATGAAAAGGGCTGCTATTTAAAAACTTTCATTTCCATGGCTGCTGGGGAGCGCACCGTTCTCACCTTTAAACAGGAAGGTTCCTATACTACCTCTGTAGAAACCATGTCTCTGGACATGATCCACAGAGAAAAAGCTCCATATTGGGTAACGGTAGATGGAAAGGAAATTCCACATTTTCTTCATAGAAGAAAGTTTGAGGAGACTGACTGCGGTTGGTATTACAGCCAGACTTTAAAGTCTGTACTGGTAAAATATCCTAATCCGAAAAAGGATTACCAGGTTGTCGTTTCCTTTGAGCAGTTCGATCTGATCGGTATGTAAGAAAGAAAGGGGATAAAATAAAATGAAAAAACTGGCAGCAATTATAGCCGCTGTAGGACTGTCTCTGTGCAGTCTTACAGGCTGTGCTCAAAGCGGAGTTAAAAACAGTGCACAAGCCACTGCTGAAAATCCAATGATACTTACACTTGCCCACGGTCTTAGTGAAACTCATACAGTCCATATTGCAATGACTGAGTTTGCAGATAAGGTAAAGGAACGTACAAATGGAAGAATCCAGATCCAGATCTTCCCAAACGGACAGCTGGGATCTGAAAATGAAAATATGGAGCAGCTGATGGCAGGCGTTATCTCCATGACAAAGGTATCCGCACCTGGTCTTGCTACTTATAATGAATCCTACCATACCTTCGGCCTTCCATATATATTTGACAGCACCGAAGATTTTTACCACGTAATGGATTCTGACCAGATGCATGATTTCTTCCTTTCATCGGAAGATGACGGCTTTGTAACGCTGACTTATTATACTTCCGGTGCCCGCTCTTTTTACACAAAAAATAAAGCGATCCGTAAACCAGAAGATTTAAAAGGCTTAAAGATCCGTGTCCAGGATATGAAGTCCCAGACAGATATGATGAAAGCTTTAGGCGGTATTCCAGTAGCTATGTCCTATGGTGATGTTTATACTTCTTTACAGACCGGTATTATTGACGGAACGGAAAATAATGAAACCGCTCTTACCACAGGTAAGCACGGTGAGATCTGCAAAGTATATTCAACAGATCAGCATGCCATGATCCCGGATGTTATGGTCATGAGTGCCAAAGTATGGAAAGAGATCAGTCCTGAAGACCAGCAGATCATCCTTGAAGCAGCCAGAGAATCTACTGAAAGTCACAAAATTGCCTGGGATACTGCAATTGACCAGGCGATTGAAGAAGCCAAGAACACAATGGGAGTTGAATTTGTCAATGATGTAGACAAAGAAGCCTTCCGTGAAGCTACAAGCGGCATGATCAATGATTACTGTACACAGTACCCAGGAGTTAAAAAGCTTCTTGATATTATTGATTCAGTAGAATAAGGGAGGTTCGTCATGAGAGAATTTTTAGCACTGATCAAAAAATGGATGACCCGCCTGTTAGCCGGCATCGCTACTGTCCTTCTATCCATTATGACACTGCTGGTTTTATATCAGGTATTTACACGTTATATTTTAAACAGCCCTGCTGCTTTTACAGAAGAACTGGTCCGTTATTTTCTGATCTGGACCGGCTTCATCGGAGCTGCCTATGCCTTCATCACCAGGGAGCACATGTGCCTTGTACTGGTACGTGACAGCTTAAGTCCTTCTGGAAAACGTATTTTAATGACGGTTATTGATATTCTGATCCTGCTTTTTGCTATTTTTGTTATCACCATTGGTGGATTTAAACTGGCTTTAAGTGCGCAGAAGGTATTCTCTGCCCTTTTAGGTATTCCAAGAAGCCTTGTATACGCTATGGCTCCTATATCAGGATTATTTATCATTCTGGCTCAGATCATTAATATTTATGAAGATGTAACCGGAATTGCAGTTGAAGGAGGGAATGAATCATGAGTATCGGACTTACAACCGTTGTCTTGTTTGCAGTTTTCGGAATTTTGCTGTTTTTAAGCTGTCCGATTTCTGTAAGTATTATTATTGCATCTATTGTCACTGCCATATCCTCTCTTTCATGGGATCAGATCACCTTTATCACCATGCAGAAGATGAACAGCGGTGTAGAAAGCTTCTCCCTTCTTGCCATTCCTCTGTTTATCCTGGCTGGAAACATCATGAATAATGGTGGTATTGCAAGACGTCTGGTAAACTTTTCAAAACTGTTTGTAGGCTGGATCCCAGGTTCACTGGCTCAAGCTAATATTGTGGGAAATATGCTTTTCGGAGCACTTTCAGGCTCCTCCGTTGCCGCTGCATCTGCTATGGGTGGCTGTATCTATCCCATTCAGAAAGATGAAGGATATGATCCTGCGTTTGCAACTGCCGTTAATATCGCATCTGCTCCTACCGGCCTCCTGATCCCACCTACCAGTGCGTTTATCGTATATTCCACTGTAGCAGGCGGTGTATCCATTTCAACCTTATTTATGGCTGGCTACATTCCTGGTATCCTTATGGGTGTTGGTTCCATGGTAGTTGCCTTTATTTACGCAAAAAAGCATAAATACCCTACTTCCGGAAAAACACCTATGAAAGAGGCGATCAAGGTAACCTTAGATGCTATTCCAAGCCTGCTTCTTATCATCATTGTTATCGGCGGTATTGTTGGCGGTATTTTTACCGCTACAGAAGGTGCTGGCATTTGTGTTCTTTACTGCCTGATCCTCTCTATCTGTTACCGTAGTATCACTGTAAAATCTTTTATGAAGATCCTTGTAAGCAGTGCTTGTACCAGTGGTATTATCCTGTTCCTGATCTCCGCATCCTCTGCTATGTCTTTCGTAATGGCATACTCTGGAATTCCGGCAGCTATTTCCACCGGTATTATGTCCATCTCAACGAATAAATATGTGATCCTTCTTCTGATGAATATTATTTTGATGGTAGTTGGTATGTTTATGGACATTACACCTGCAATCCTTATTTTCACACCAATCTTCCTGCCTATCGCCCAGAGCCTTGGCATGACGGATATCCAGTTTGGTGTTATGCTGATCTTTAATATGTGTCTTGGAAACATCACACCTCCTGTTGGTTCTGTTCTTTTCGTAGGCTGCGGAATCAGCAAGATCAGTATTGAAGAAGTAACAAAAACCCTGCTTCCGTACTTTGCGGTACTGTTCCTTCTGCTTTTAGCAGTTACCTATATTCCTGCATTATCATTAGGCGTACCGAAGTTAATGGGGCTGATCTGATCCTTTCAAAATCATTTCCGGGGCTGTTTAAAACACAGCCCCTTTTTTATATTTCTAAGATTTTATATCAAGGTGTTTCCATTGTTAATACTGTTACCGTTCCGTCATGCCGTCTTCTTGTTTCTTTAAAAAATCTCTGGTAATCTAACATAAAGTAGGCTATAATAAAGCGAAAAACATTTAGGAAACAATAAATAACCATAGACATAGAAACCTTAGGGAAAGAGGGTGAAGGAAATGCACAAATTTATGCGCACCATTGGATTTGGCGGCTGCGACAGTGATCTGGAAATGGATAAGATCATGCGTAAGCTTGCAAAGACAGCATCAAAAACAGCTGTATTAGAAAGAAATGACCATCCCACACTTTATGATCTGCGGGCGGAACTGGCACCGGGAATGGGAATTGCCATGATCGGGCAGATGACAGAAAAAGGGACTTTTAAGCGGGAATATGCGTTCCCTTATGTAACTGGCAGTGATATTTCATCTACTGCTGAATGCTCCATCCAGCGCCATGCGGAGCGGGAAACATATGCCGGTCTTTTAGATGAATACCGCGTAGGCATTTCCCTTATCTTTTATATGACCAATTCCATTGAATACAGGAGCCGCCGCAGTAAGCGTCTTCCAGTGCTGGCAAAAAATATCTGCCTCTCCGGACTTGCTTCCCAGGGAAAGATCCTGCTGCCGGTAAAAAAGACTCCCAAACAGGCGGAAGACTTGAAACAGGCTGCCAGAAAGCGTGGAAGCCTCTTAGAAGCCGCACGCCGGGGCGATGAACAAGCCATTGAAACACTGACCGTAGAGGATATCGACCTGTATTCCATGGTCACCAAGCGCATTATAAAAGAGGATATGTACTCCATTATCGAGACCTGCTTCATGCCAAGCGGTATCGAATGTGACCAGTATTCCATTATCGGAAATATCTTAAGCGTCAATCTGGTGGCAAATGATCTCACAAACGAAGAGATCTACCGCCTGCGTATAGAATGCAATGATATGATCTTTACAATTGCCATTAACAAAGCCGATCTCTTAGGCGAACCGGCACCAGGCAGACGTTTTAAAGGTCAGATCTGGATGCAGGGAATTGCTGATTTCGGTGTCAATGATATGTTGTATTAAACTTAAAATACCCTCGCAACCGCGGGGGTATTTTGCACTTTCTATTTCTCCCAGAAAGCTGCAAGCAGCTCTCCAATCGCTTTCTTTTCATCTACTTCCACTGCAAACTCCACAGTCTCTGCTTCAAATGGATGTTCTCTCATATCTGTAACGATCATTCCCCTGCAATACTGGCCTTCGCACTCTACTCTGGCTTTGCGGGTCTGTGTCAGTACCAGTCCCGGTACAGAGGCACACATGACAGCTAAAGGATCATGAAGAGGGCTGTCATCCATACAGTAGTTTCTGTCCTGGTTTCCCATGAAATACCATTCAAAGGCCTTTCCAAGATACTCTGCAGCCCGCTTTAACTCCGGTCTGCAATGTGTCTGGATCCAGTCCAGATAGGCGCGTTTAAAGCGCACCTTCATGGTCACGTCCAGTCCAACAGCTGTGATCTTCATTCCAGACTGGAAAACATAGTCAGCTGCCACCGGGTCACAGGCTACATTTGCCTCTGCCACCGGTGATACATTTCCACGCATGGAAAGTGTTCCACCCATCATGTACATATGTTTTACCAGTTTTACAAACTGGGGATATTTTTTAATGGTTCTTGCAATGTTGGTAAGAGGTCCTACTGTGATCAGGACCATTTCTCCCTGTAAACGTTCTGCGGTTTCCAGATAGAATTCTTCAATTCCTTTATCGAATGGCTTACGCTCACTTTTTGGAAGTTCTACATTTCCAAGTCCGTTTTCTCCATGGATAATAGACACGCGCCCGGCCCATTTTCCTGTAAGAGGTTCATTGGCACCGATAACTACCGGGATATCCGGCGCATTTACCAAATCCAGGATCTTCATGGTATTTTCTGCTGCCAGCCATGACTCCACATTTCCGTAAACACAGCCAATGCCCTGTATCTCATAAGCGGGTCTGTTTAATGCGTAGATAAGCGCAAGGGAGTCATCTACGCCTGTATCCATATCAAAAACGACTTTCATTAAGCTACCTCCAATGCACACCGGATCATGGTGTCCAGATTTTTCTCTCTTTCCTCATTTGTAAGGGCTTTGCTGCTGTGGATGCTGCTTCCTACAGTCAGCATGGTGAGCGCTTTCTTTCCTGCTCTGGCTGCGGTACAGTATAAGGACATAGTCTCCATTTCCTGTGCCAGAACGCCCATTTTCTCCCACTGGCCCTTTTCGCCTGCCAGATCCTCATAAAATACATCGGAACTGTATACATTTCCCACATAGAAAGGCGCTTCCAGGATTCTTGCCTGGTTGACCGCTGACTCTAACAGACCGTAATCAGCCAGAGGTGCAAATATTCCCGGCAGATGATACTGGGAAGCAAAATTGGAATTGCTGCAGCAGCCCATAGCCAGGATCAGGCTTCCTACTTCCACGTCACGGTTTACAGCCCCGCAGGTGCCCACGCGGATGATCTGATCCACGCCAAAGGTATTAAACAGTTCGTAGGAATAGATGCCCATAGACGGGATACCCATTCCGCTTCCCTGTACTGAAACTTTCTTTCCATTGTAATAACCGGTATATCCGTTCATCCCACGCACCTGGCTGTAGCAGATCACATCCGTCAGATAGTGTTCTGCAATGTATTTTGCGCGCATAGGATCTCCTGGCATAAGAACGGTCTTTGCGATCTGGCCCTCTTCTGCCTCTATATGAAATGTCTTCATTTTTTACTGCTCCCATCTGTTTTTATGTATATGTCCCTTATCTTTGGGCTCATACCTATCCGTTGGGGCAGTTTTATTTTCTGGTCAAATTCCCCAACGATGATTAATGTTTTTGAATGTTTCGGTCATTTCTGCGGTTAATATGCAGTTCATGCTGGTCCGGGGTAAAGAACAGTTTCTGGGAAAGGACCGGGGTATCATATTCGGAATAAAGCTCTTCTTCCAGAATTAAAAATGGCTCTCCTTCCGGGATATTTAAAATACCTGCCAGACGCTCTCTGGCATTTCCCAGACGCAGCTTTGTATCGCTGTAAAGGCCGCCGGAAGTCAGCAGTTTGGAATAAAACTGGTATACTGTATCCGGATTCTCTAAATCTACACTGCTCTTGTCTAATACCTCATATGGCATATATACCATGGCAAAACCAACGACTGTATCACCGCTGTAGTATGTAATATTGATCACAGCCACAATGCTGGAAGCCCGAAGCTTCAATACCTCCTGGTGCTTCTGTGTGGCCGGCTGGAAGCCTACGGTGGTCTCTACCTTATCTACTGGCTGCAGGCAGAAATCCACCAGCGGATTTTCGATCTTTTCCAGTCCTGCTTTTGCCGGACGCTGGGCGGAAAGTACAATATTTCCTCTTCCCTGCTGATTGACGATAAACCCGTCTTCCTGAAGAAGGAGCATAGCCTGACGCAGTGTTCCCCTGCTGACATTTAACTGTTCTGCCAGTATATTTTCGCCTGGAAGCTTATCTCCCGGCTTATATTTTCCCTCTTTTAACCATTCGCTGATGGTCTCATAAACAGTTACATACAGGGGGATCTTTACATTTTTTTCTTTAATAACGTTCTCTTTCACTGGCGGTTTAACTCCTTTATGTCTAATTCATGTTCATATCTGCAATTATAACTAAGTATAGAACTAATCCACCAGTTTGCCAAGTGCTTCCGGTCCCTTCACACGCTTTCCAACTACTACCAGGACCACTAATGTTACCACATATGGCAGCATCTGTACGAACTGGGACGGGATCGCCTGACCGATAAGATAGAACCTGGCTGCCTGTGCTCCCGCGAATACCATTCCTGCGCCTAAGGAGCCAAGTGGCTGCCAGCCGCCGAAAATATTTGCCGCAAGACCCATGAAACCGCGGCCTGCAACCATGTCGATAACGAACAGGTTATTCTGGGAAATGGACAGATAGGAACCGCCCAGTCCTGCAATGGCGCCTGCTGTCATCATTGCCACATAACGGTAACGGTTTACGTCCACACCGGCTGTCTGCACTGCAAATGGCTGATCGCCGATGGCACGGTAACGCAGACCATATTTTGTCTTGTAAAATACCACCCACACGCCCAAAGTAATAAGCAGTGTCAGGTACAGATAAGGAGACTGTTCAGAGAAAAATGCTCCTAAAACAGGCACTTTACACAATCCCGGAACAGTAATGTTAGAGATAGACGGTACAGAACCGCTCATTCCCTCTGTATTCCAGATTGCCTTTAACATAACGGCTGTAATGCCGCTTGCAAACAGGTTTACACCGACACCAACTACAGACTGCTGGGCTTTCCATTTCAGACAGAACAGGCCATAGATCCAGCCCATTACTGCACCTAAAACAACGGAAATCACAGCTCCTGCCAGTGCAGAACCAGTAAAATAAGAACCAACGGCACCGGCAAAGGAACCGATGAGCATCATGCCTTCAACGCCCAGCATAACTACGCCGCCGCGCTCTGCAATGGTGCCGCATAAAGCACCTAAAATAATGGGAACAGATAACTGCAATGTAAGGGCAAGAAAATTATTGATCATTCCCATGTTAACCCCTCCTCTTTCTGCTCCAGCGGATCAGCTCAGGAG
>OGFD01001407.1_pt1 | contig 11700 bp, 10 predicted proteins | sample 1570851 | NCBI WGS metagenome assembly OGFD01 (sample SAMEA2582077, study PRJEB24529) | metagenome | biome: Human gut stool | place: China | collected 2011
AAGGCTTGATATCATATTCCAGTTCTATATCGCAATAGATAGGCCATTTCTCTTGTTTGATCAACAAGAGTACGTCTTCCAACGGCATCTCCCCTTGTCCCCATACTTGATTCGTATTCGGCTGGTCCCCTGTCGTAGGCCCCGTCTTGTCTTTCAAGTGGATACTATAGATCCGATCATGATATTTCTTGATCATCTCATTCGGGTGGATACCTGTAGAGCCAAAGAAGTGGCCCGCGTCAAAATTCAACATAATAGAAGGAGAGACCGCTAAGATCGGATCGCAACTAAACCCTTCTTCGGCATATTGCATATGATTATGGAAAGCCATATACATCCCATGCTTCTCGGCAAATGGAGCGACTCTTTTCGCCGTCTCCAAATTAATCTCGTCCGTCACGGCTTTAGCGCCCATGGCCTTGGCTACCTTGAACGCATAATCGATTTCCTCGTTCAGAATATGATGAATCCCATATATTGTTTCAAATCCTGCCATAATTGCCAGTGAATTTATGAGTGCAGGTCCTATTCCTGTCCACATCATATACTTGGAACAATAATCTGCATTGAGTCCTGCACAGTTCACAATAATTTGTCCATACTGGCTGATAAAATAGTAGCTATCCTCCGTAAGATGAAGAAAAGGCAGCCCCGATGTGGCAAAGCAGGATAAACCTACAACATAGAACATTGCTTCTATTGTTTCAAAAATATCATGTTTTTCAATACGTTCTTTCCCTTTAAAGATGACAAATACCAATATAAGAATTACCAACGAAATTACCGTCCATCTCACATATGGTATATTTAAGAATAGTATTACATAACTAACAATAATTCCAACACTTATGCCTATAGGAAGGGCTAGAAAATTCTGTAATAATGGGCTATGTAAATTGCACATTTTTATTAATAAAATCTTTCCATATAGAAAAATTGCAACAATTAAAATAATCTGCCGTATTTTATAATTCTTTGTCAAAGCCCAAACAACTGCCAATATCATATTTTCATTACTCCTATATTGCTCTATAATATTGGTTGTGGCTGTCAGCATAATCATTATTATTGCAAATGTAATAGCGATTAGTACTCTCTTTCTTTTATTTAACATTCAAGTAAACCTCATATGGCATAAAATACAAATTATAATCTTTGTCAGAAAAAATATATATTTGCGTAGTTTTCTCTAACCCCGTGGTTTCTATATATAATTGGGGATAATTGGTATATTGCTCTAAATTACTTTTATTACGCAAAATTATTGCAACTTCTTTTTCAAACAGATCATCATTTATTGCCAGCGTCATACCACCCACATGAATGAAATCATCCAGACTCTGCTTTAATTTATTTTCAGGTTGAAATGCTTCTATGCGAACCTTACTATTTATTGCCTCAAAATATTTTTTACACCATACAGCATTTTCAGAAAGCACAATTTCTTTATCTTTTACTAAAGTATAAATTAAATTATCCGCCAAATAATATTCGCTTACCGGATTATAGTAGTTGCTCTGTGTTGCAACCAGGCGTGATGTTTCGCCATATAACCGATAATAGGGAACCATACGGAATCCATAAAATCCCATCATACATATTAAAATCAATATTCCTTGAATAAACAACGCCCTTTTTCTAACCTTATCATCCCTTACAAATTGCACGATCATCCATGTAAATAATACTAATAGAAATCCTGCATAACTTATATATCTATTTTCTCCATATACGGCAATCAAAGCCCCCGTTAATATAACCACTAGAAAGAGCAGGTTTCTTTTTCGCTTTTCCACTTTCTATTTTCCCTCATTTTCGACTTAATTTTTCCATAATAGCATCGAGAATACTGCATACCATAGGTTCCTTAAATATTAGCAGCATAACACCATATGTACATGCACCTATAACTGCCACACAAATCGTTCCTAGAAAATTCGGTTGAAAAAATGGCTTTACCAACACTACTATTAATGTCATACACATACAGCTTATAATACATGTCCACAAATTATTAAAAAGCTGTTTTAGCTTTAAAGTTCTATTCTTTTTGCAAATATATAACATTTGATAAAATAGAATTGAAAATTCTGCTATTACAGACGCTATAGCAGCTCCTGCAGAAGCTATTCGAGGAATCATTAAAAGGTTAAGTCCGAAATTCACTATTGCTCCAAGAAAAATACTTTTCGTATATACCTTTTCTTCCCTTGCCTGAATCAAATATTGTGCTCCAGTCGCATTAGATAATGCAATTATTGGAATAATTATGCTAAAAATTTTCAGCAATGTTATAACCTTATAGTACTGTTCTCCCAAAAACCAAGGAACAATCATATTTGAAGTACAAAAAATTCCTACTCCCAAAGGCATTGCTATAAGTAACAGTGCTTCATATGTTTTATACATATACTCATTAACCATGTCTATATTTTTCTTTGCCATATTTGACGCAATCCTTGGGGCCATAACTGTACTTAATGCGGTGGGAACTGTAATACACATTTGAACAATTCTGTCTGCCTGCTCATAATAGCCATTCTCACTGGACGAATCCGTAAATATTCCGATCATCGTCTTGTCAAAAGCTCGATAAATAGAGACCGCTATTGTCGGAACAAATAACACCATAATTCCCTTAAAATGTTGCTTTATATTTATTTTTTTAATTGCAACCGGTTCAAGATATCTTTTTAAGTAAGCCCATATTAGTGCTTGTCCGACTAAAGGTGTGCCTGATAGAATAAGCATATATATAGCCAAGTCCGATTCCTTCTTTACAAACAAAAAGATTAGAACGATACTGGCACACCGCACAATCATGTTCCTTATAACTACTTTTTTAAAATTCTCTAACCCCTGAAAGAACCATGTTATATCCACGGCAACTATAATAATATTCATTCCCTGAAGTATATATAGCAATCTCTCTTCAGCAGGTGCACTGATAATTATAATGCCATATAACAGACTGCTAACCAGCACTGTCAGAGTTCTAAATGCCACCATTTCCCCAAAAAACTGACTATATTTCTCTTTGTCTCCTTTTAGATATGCAATTTCCCTCTGCGCATAAGGTGTACTTCCAAGTATTGCCAATGTTATAAAATAAGTTGTAATAGAACTGATATAACTATATCGTCCGATTTGCTCTACCCCTAATACTCTCGCTACATAAGGAGTTGTCAGCAGTGGTGCAATCAGATTCAATATTTGATAGGTAACATTATATATATAATTCTTTCTAATTTTATTATCTGTATCCATCCTACTCTTCCAAATATTCTCTGTTAACTCCACACATGCCAGCTACTCCCAACATATCGCAATAATAAAACTTTTCTTTTTTCAAATAGCGTGGCAGCGCATATTCTATTCCAGTTCCTTTTTCTAATTCCTTAATTGATTTTTTAAGTGCTGTTTTATATTGTTCCATACGATCCCCCGGGACGCCATATAAACGCGTAGAATGGGATCCTTTAATATAGTCCGATTCTCCTGTTTTCGCTTTTTTTCTTGTATAATTTTTAAAATTGAAAGCAGAAAACTGGAAATCCGTTACATCAAAAGCTTCCGTCAAATAATATCTCCCACTTAATTTGAAGCAATAATCATATTTTTTCAGTTCATCCAACACACGAAGAATCAAATAAGCTTCGCCCAGTCCTTTATATTGAGAGCCTACCGCTTTCTTTATTTCATCTTCTTCACCTACATAAAAGTACTCATCCACCATATCCTGTAGCTTCGGATCTTGTTCTCCCCCATCAATCAATATTACCGTTGCATTTGGACATTTTTCTTTGACAGACCGTATAGACCTTTGGGTCTGTTCTATCCTCTCATCCACATCAAATGCTGATCGTGTATCGGAATAATTTAGTGATGTGCTACACGGGTATATCACAGAAGTTATTATAAAGCACAACTTCATTTCATTCATAATATGGTATCTGTATTTCTGCAAATATTTAACATCTTCATATGGATTGTCAAAAGACAGATTTTTTAAAACACTAAGTGGTTTGTTCCACCATTTTACCTCCAAAAGTTCCCTTATCATAGTCTCATCAAATCTATATTTTATAATTTTGGCGGGTGTTCCTCCCACAATCGCGTATGGTGGCACATCATGTGTTATCACTGCGTTAGAACCAATAATGGCTCCATCTCCAATCCGAACTCCCTGCATAATGACTGCATTCACACCTATCCAGACATCATTTCCAATTTCACATTTTTTTTCAGCATTTTTCCTGTCTAAGATATTCCTTAAATTTTCTGAATAAAGTCCCCTAACATCGCTGTTATAAACTACTGGGCTTGTAGTCAACCACGTAGATGGGTGATTCCCCGGTGCAATCCATACGTTAGATGATATAGAACAATATTTCCCGATTTTTGTATCTTGCCTTATATTATCTGGATTAAGTGCATAGCTATAGCTATCTTCAGAACCTATATTTCCAAATCTTTTAAGAAGTTTATGCTGATTCACCTTTTCTAATAAATAAATTACTCTCTTTTTAATAAAATTAGGGCATAATTTTTTTATTATTCTTTTCATATTTTCTCACTTTTCTCAATAACATTAACACATTTTTTAACTACCTTTATACATCTCTTCCAATCCCAAAAGTATCTTCACGATATCATAATCTTGAAGTCTTCCATGCAGTTGATTCTCGTGTATTGTTTCCGGGTGAAGCAATGTTTCTTCCCATTTTTGTGTCGAATCTTTCAAATCTAATCTTTTTATTTTCGGTGTTAATAGTACTTCTTCGGGAATTGCTGTAGATACTACACAGGGAACATTTGCTGCCTGAGCTTCAATTAATACAATTCCCAACCCCTCATATCTGGAAGGAAAGAAGAAAACATTCATAATATTTAGCAATTCTGCAATGTCTGATCTATTTCCCAAAAACCTAACATGTTCACCAATCCCCTTTTCCTCTACCAACGACCTTATTCGTTGTTCTTCTCCACCACTTCCTATAAGCAATAAGCATGTATTTTTATTATCTTTTTGTATTTGTTCAAAGATATTTATAATAAAATCGTGATTTTTCTGCCACGAAAATCTGCCAATATGGCCTATTATAAATGTGTCCCTATTAATATTTAATTCTTTATATAATTCGTTATTTTTCTTGTTATATTCCTGTAGTGGAATGCCATTTTTGATTACCTTTGTATTGGTCACACCATAATAATTATTAACTTCAGTAGCCAGCTCGTCCTGCAAAGTAACCGGTATGACCTTAGATTTTCTAAAACAATACCTATTAATCAGCTCATCCAGTTTCCCCACATCTTTATCTGGCTGATTATGTATCGTATGAAAAATCTTTCTGTTTTTCATTTCCCCCGTTAATAATAAATATTTTAAAGCATACAGATGCGTATGTATAACATCCGGATTATACTGTTTTATAGCATTCTTAAGTTCTTTCACTACGCTAATATCAAATCCATGTCCTTTATGTAGATAGGTAACATCCAGTCCCTTAGCTGCAATTTCCTGATCATACATTGAATTCTGGCTTGGGTACAAAGAAAATGGTTTTATGTGCATTGTATCACTCTGGTTATACTTTAAATAATTTAAAACGACTTTTTCCGCCCCCGCCACACCAAAAGTAGGAATTATTTGTAGCACTTTCATTTTCACTTGTATTCCTTCCCTTAAATATAATAGTTCAAATAAGGCATAATACCATATCCCTGCATATCATAAACACTTTTAATCATCCACATAAACATAACAAATCCACCTATTATGGCTACTAATTTTTTTGAATTCTGTCCCTTCACTTTATCTTGCAAGCACTCAATAACCATCGACCATACCATAAGGCGCGGTAACATGAAATAATCATTTATTCTATATATATTAAACTCCATGATCAATGGCGTCAGTATACAATTATAAGCTACTATGTATACCAAAAAATCCAATTCAGGATACTTTTTTTTCATATCATTAAGGAATAAAATTCCTGCCGCTGCACAGCATACCATATACATCTGTCCCAGCAAGGTCATTTTCTGTCCAAGGTATACGGAATATTTTGTCTGTAATATCACTATCTTTGCAATAGGAATAGCGATATTAGCTACAACCGTAGCTATAACAACAATAGTTAACAATTTTTCCCGCCTATAATTGCCAAGTTTTTTCCCACACTCCACAGCTATGATAGCAGGCAATACAAATACAGCTGTATAATGACAGCCCATAGCCAATATTATCATTAGTATAAATAATGCTTTTTTTTCTTTCTTTAAAAAGCAGAATGCCAATAGGCAAAATGCATTTGCCATACAGTTTCTAAGCGCGCACATCCCATACAGCAGTTGGACAATAAAAAAAGGATAAATGCAAAATGTTCTTATATTATCAAAAAACTGCGAAGTAAACACCAATAAGCATATGACATATATGCTATATAGTATAAACCAATATATCCTATAATTTGACGTAAATAGCCGAATAAAAAGGTTTATGCTATAAAATAATGGTTCCCATTGGTTAAAGGTAATTATCTTTTTCCAATCCCAGCCTGCTGTCAGTCCTTCTTGAAAAAAATAAATATATGCCTGCATATCAATGGTATTCTCTGACGGATATTTTGGATACATATCTACATTATGTATAACGCAAAAGAATATCAGTACTAAATAGGCACACATATATAAGCATTTCCCTTGCGCTGCATACTTTTTCACTCCATGTTTATATAGTACATATTGTTCTGCCCTTTTAACAAGAAAAGTCGTCATATATGCAATTATTACGAACAAACCCATTGTAAAAAAATTAAATTTTCCCATCTTTATCCTGTTTGCCTTTTAAAATGAACTTATATCGAATCCCCCCCAAAAAAGCTAATGGACTCAATATAATTACTCTGACAATTCCCACTTTTCGTAAAAGTTCCCTCTGCCTTCCAGCTTTATTCATAAAAAAAATGTATGCTGCAAGTTGTCTGATTTTATTTTTTATATCAGCCGCCTTCGTATATTCACCATATCTATACATGGCCGCTCCATATGGACTCTTCATTTCAAGTTCCGTAGCTCTATTGGTCAAGCCATCCTCTTGGTATTCGCCTATGTATATTATTTTTCTTAATACACACATACGGTATTTTTCATCAATAAGATCATACGCTAAATTTTCCCGAATGAATTTTTCCCCTTTCACTTCTGGAAATGGATACTGTCTTAATACGTCTGTTCTATAAATCAGTGCAGTATCGCCCTGTTTCCCATTTGCATATAAATCTTTTAAGGCTGCTTCATTCATCCCTGCAGGGAATTCTGTCCCAATAATTTTTTCTGTATTATAACCTCGATATGCGACTATTCCACTCAATAATGTCTTCTCATCAGTAGTCTTTTTCCTCCAGCACTCCAATACTGTTTGTACGGCATCATTGGTAAGACTGTCATCCGAATCCACGCAGCAAAACAACTCCGTATCACACATTTTCACGCCCAAATTATGGGCAACATGTTTTCCAGAGTTCTTTTGATAGTAATACTTAATTGCTATTTCATCTTCCTTAATAAATTTTTCGACTATATTTTTTGTATCATCCATTGAGCCATCGTCTACTATAAGCCACTGAAATTCCCTACATGTTTGCATTTTCAAGCTCTGATATAGTCTTGTCAAAAGATTTGCTCTATTATATGTCGGTGTAAATATTGTGATTTCCTTCATTCTTCTCCTATATCAGGGATTTAAATACCTGCCAACATTTTTGTATAAAGGTTCTATGCACAATCTCTGTCTTTCTTGCATCACCTTTATGATATATAGTGCGCGCAGAAAAATCTATGTTATACCCTTCTTTTTTTAACAGTTCCACAGCGGTCTCCGTATGCCATCTTTCGTCTGCTATAATTCCACCATCGGGGTAGATAAATACACGCTTGGCATCCTTTCTTAAATGATATATCTTGTCACTATATCTACGTGCTCTTATACTCCCCCAATTTTCAAACTGCCAGGGGTTTTCATGTTTTCTGATAAACTTCATCAAATAGCTTTTTCTCCACAAAGCTGCTTGCAGATTAATTCGGAACGGAGTCTTCTTTGGCATCTGCATGTAGCGATCATACTTTATAGCTTCTGGTTCACCCGGAATTGGTAGATAATTGAAACATGCAATTGTCTTATCATTTTCCATATATGAAATGTCTTTTTCTATTTCCTCCTGATCTACATAATCTGTCAGTATGAAATCATCCATAAGAAAAATCACATACTCTGTCTGTATTTGTTCCAAACATTTATATAGACGATAACTCCAAGGGGTATCCCACTGAAAGTTCTCTGTCGGATACGATATTATATTTTTTATTCCAGTTCCCTCTACACGTTTTGACTCCGTATTAACAAAAATCTCTCCTGTATATTGTGGCCAATATTTTCTTAACTGTCCGAAATATGCAGGCCATATATCTGAATATTTGTCACATGTTAACATCATCAAAGTAAACTTCTGCATTTTGTCCTCCATCATTATTAAATAATATATTTAGTATAATGTTTCAAATCTGCTGCTTATAGACAATTCTTTTGTATATATCCATAATTTCATCTAATACACTGGTTCTGGTATAATTGTTCTTAACCTTCTCTATATTCCAACTTGAAATATCTTTCCTAACATTTCTATCTTCAAGTTTTTTAAATGCATCTACTATTGCGTCTACATTTTTTGCCGGAACAATAATTCCACCTTTTTCTTCCAGCATGTCTCTGTTAGCACCAACGTCCGTTGCTATACATGGCAAGCCACAGGCCATTGCTTCTAGCAAAGATAAAGAGAATCCCTCTGTGTAACTAGGGAAAAGATATACATCTGCTGTTTGATAATATTCAAAAACTTTTTCCGTTTTCTGTTCTCCGACAAGCAATACATTTGGCAGTCCTTCCATTTCCTGAATTTCCCTACTCACCGGTCCTATCAATGTGAAATGCACCTCTGGTAAGCGCTTTGCCACTTGGTAGATTTCCCTAACACCCTTAGCCTCTTGAACATGTCCTACAAAAATAACTTTCTCTATTTTTTCCCTTATTACGTGATTTTCAGCAACAATGCCCTGTTTGATAAAATTAGGCATAATTTTGCATTCAGTATTAGAATTCTTTTGTACATAAGCCTCTGACTGACTATTAAGAACGAATACACACGTTGCCATTTTCAACATTCGCCTAAAGATCAGTTGTGCATACCGTCCCTTTATCTGATCTTCTATATTACAATGGCAGTGTAGCACTACTGGTATTTTGCATCTATAAGCTTTTTTCAGACAAATGAAATCTCTATATATTCCAAACAGCGAACATGATGTATTTATATGTACTATATCTACATCCTTCTTTTGAAGTTCTCTTGTCATGTGTGACAATATATATACTGTTCTTTTAATTTCGTCTATAAGGCTTCTTTTATTGTTAAAATTTGCACTCCTTTTTCCCGTTAATGCTGTATCAACAATGCTAAGAGTCTCTTTCTTCACTTTACAATATTCAGAAAATCCTACTGTCCAAGTTGCTATACCACCTTCTGGAGGTGGGCATGGAGACACCAATAATATTTTCATTTATATCCCTCTCAATTTTAGTATTCAATGCTCATATGTTTAAATATTATATTATAGCATATTTCAGAGCTATATTTTTCTTCTAAGTAATTCCATTCCTTGAGCTTCATTTCAAGAAGTTTTTTTTCATTAACAGTATTAATTTCTTTTATCAATCTAGTGAATTCATAGACATCCTTACTTTCACACCACCAGCCAAATCCGCCTTCTATAACACTTTCTCCTAAATCTGAATTGTTGTCTGTACAAGCCAAAACAGGTATTTTTGCCTGCATATAACTTAATAACCGACTCGGAAAATTTGGAATTGTGAAACGGTAATCCAGGAAAATCATCCCCACATCACATGCAGCAACCATTATATCATAATCTTCCTTTGGAAGACGCCTCATCAATTTTACATTTTCTGGCTGTCGATCTGCAATGTATTTTTCTATTTTCTCATATTCAGTGCCATCACCTACTACTAAAAAGAATACTTCTTTATTGTTCTCTTGGCTTTTTAAGCAATCAATGAAAAAATTTATCCCTTGCGGTTTTCCTAAATTCCCCCCATAGACAAATACCTTTTTATCAAGAGGGATACCATATTTATTTCTAATATTTATTCTTGTTTTTTCATTTACACTCTCATCAATTACTTCTATACTATTAGGACATATCTCTACCTTTCCCGGTTTTACATTCGGATTGGCTTTTAACACATAATCAACATTCGCCTGACTCATACAGCCAATATAATCAGACAGTTCATATAATTTTTTTTCTTTATTTCTAAAGTATCTGTACAAACTTCCTTTCCAACCTGTTTTACTAAGCATTCCTATATCAACCGCATTTTGAGGAAAGATGTCTTTAAGCATCAAATATGTTTGAGCATTGTCTCTTTTTTTTATAAATTCTATTGCTTTGCATAATGTAATCGGAGGTGTTGTGTATAGGATTAAATCAAATTTTACATTTGAAAAACATCTTTTGATTCCCCTAATAAATTCTGATTCAATATTAATTGTTGAAATGCCCTTTTCTATAATATTGGTCTTTTGGGTATTTCCTATACGCAGTTTTAATATTGTTGCTTTTTCTCCCCTAAGCAATTTTGTTTTCTGTTTTTTTCTTCTTTCTACCGGGCTAATAACATATACTTCATGTCCATGTTTTACAAACTCTCGTAATAAATCCGTATATATATTATGTTCATCTATTGAATTGAAATCCAATAAGGTAAGAAATAGCACATTCATTGACTTCACTCACTCCTACAGCTATTTTATTTTTCTAGCAGGATTGCCAACATATGTTCCGCTATCTATACAATCCTTCACCACAACTGCCCCAGCCCCTATAATTATATTAGTACCTATTTCTTTCCCTTGAATTATCTGCATTCCTGTCCCAAGTTCTGTTTCACCGCCTATCAGCACATTTCCAGAGATATTTGCACTTGGATATATTGTTACAAAATCCCCTATTATGTCATCATGCCCTATAGTACAGTCAAGATTAATGATAACATGATTTCCAATTTTAACGTCCACAGTAATTATAGTGCCCGCACATATAATTGTTCCCTCACCAATTTGCACACGGTCCGAAATGATTACAGATGGATCAATTACAGTTGCAAACTTCACCTTACTATTTTGAAATTTTGAAACTATACGTTTTCTTACGCTCGCAGAACCGACAGCGCACACTGCATAGATTTCTCCACATTTTTTCAAATAATCTGTTCCACCAAGTACTTTGTAATTATCTTCCTGCTTCCCCCATAGCTGTTCATTATCGTCAATAAATCCTTTGATTTTCCATGTAGGACTTTCATTGTTTATTCTTTCAATCAACCATGCAACTTCTCTTCCAAAACCGCCCGCTCCGATTATTACTATATCTTTCATTTCTTATCCGTCCCCATAAATTCTTCCATTGTTGCCGCTGTTGCTGAATTAATGCCATCTCTTTTCAGCACTACTTTCACCGTATCCAGAAATATCTTGATATCCCCAAAGAATGTTATATTTTTTACATATTCCAAATCTAATGCAAACTTTTCGTCCCATCCAATCGCATTTCGCC
>OGFD01001420.1_pt1 | contig 11610 bp, 9 predicted proteins | sample 1570851 | NCBI WGS metagenome assembly OGFD01 (sample SAMEA2582077, study PRJEB24529) | metagenome | biome: Human gut stool | place: China | collected 2011
GATGTCGCCCCGCCGGTCTGCAGCTTGCGGAACACGACCCAGCCGCAGATTTCATCCAGCAATACGGACTGGATGCCTCCATGCAACGTATTCAGCCACCCTTGATACTCCGGACGCGGCTTCCAGATGCTCACCACCTCGTCACCGTCCTCATAAAACTCCATTCTCACACCGGCTTCATTGTCAGGAGAGCAACCGAAACAGTTGTAGCCCTCCATATCTTTCCACGGATTGATAATCTTCTTCATATCGTATTCTTCTTTATCTGGTTTTGATTCATAAAGTCTCTCAATAAGACGTTCAATATTAGTCATTCCGATTGAGAACTACAAATTATTGATGCCTTTTTCAGAGAAAAATTAGCGGGATACTGTTCAAAAACCGGTTATTTTATTTAGCTTTGTATAAATGAGAGAGAACAACAAGATGCAAAGAGGGGCCTTTTTCTGCTTATGGATATTATTTACATTCTCATTGTTTGCGCAAAACAAGGAGAACGGTTCTGTCGCATGCGACAGCATCGTATATAAAAATACCTTCAGAAAAGCATTGAAGAAATTCCTCAACTTCAGCGACTTCGACACTACCTATATCAGTCCCAACCGATACAACTACGCCCTGATGCTCGACCATTTCACCAATTACGAGTATTACTCCGTGGGCAATAACGACCAGCGGCTCCGTTTCTCGCCTAACCCTCACAACAAGATAGGCGCTTACTTCGGATGGCGTTGGATATTCCTGGGATGGGCTGTCGATACGGACTGGCTCTACGGAAAGAAAAGCAAGAAAAAGCGCGGTACGGAGTTTGATCTCAGTCTTTACAGTTCCAAACTGGGAGTCGACATTTTCTATCGCAGCACCGGAAACGACTATAAGATACACAAGGTATCCGGCTTTTCCGACGAGATTCCCTCCAATTATTCCGAAGATTTCAACGGATTGAAAGTAAAGATGAAGGGATTAAATCTGTATTACATTTTCAACAATCGACGTTTCTCCTATCCAGCCGCCTTCAGCCAGTCCACCAACCAGCGCTGCAATGCAGGTTCTTTCATTGCCGGATTCTCCGTATCCACCCACAATCTGAACTTCGACTATACCAAGCTGCCCGAAATCATTCAGGAAACCATGAACCCGGGTATGAAGGTGAAACATATCAAATACACGAACATCAGCCTCAACGCCGGCTATGCCTACAATTGGGTGTTTGCCCGCAACTGCCTCGCATGCCTGTCGTTCAATCCGGCTGTCGCCTACAAGACATCACGCATAGAGAAGACAGAAGAGCGGGAAGCGGACGACTGGTACAAGAATTTCAATATCGACTTCATTCTGCGTGCAGGTGTGGTATACAACAACAGCAAATACTTCGTGGGTACCTCATTCGTAGGACGGACATACGACTACTACAAAAACAGTTTCTCCCTGAACAACGGGTTCGGCACCCTCCAAATATATGCCGGATTCAACTTTTATCTGAAAAAGGAGTACCGGAAGAACAAAAAGTAAAAAAAGGCTTTCAGCCCTCATCTCCCCTCAAAAGCTATAAACACACTCCACCCCTACTATATCCTTCCGCTTATCCTTCTCCCATTGCCTGCAATAGAAGATGTCCGCCTCCCAGCGCTCGGACAAGGGCAACGTAATACCCCCACGATAGCGCATCCGCTTTACTCCGAAGTGCTCTGTCTTATTCAAACCATTATACATCTCGGCCGAAGCATACGGTTCCAGCTTGCACTTCGGAATGTCATAGGCAAACTTCGCACGCGAGCGCAAGCGGAACTCATCTCTATGCCCATCGAACGTATGCTGAAAGCGCTCACGCAAGGACAGTTTCACCCTTTGCACACGGGCAGACAGAGTGCCTTCCAAACGGTAGCGGTGCCGGAACTTCCAGCCATCTGCCCCCCGATTGCGGTAATGCGTCTCATACCCAGCTCCAAGCTTCAGGAAAGGCAACAGCTTATAGCTTCCCCCCACCTTCAGCCCCCACCGGTCTGTCTTTCCCAAATCATCCTTTGTACGCCACTCCAGCCCACCGGAAACAGTAAATGCCGGCTTCAACTTATATTCGAAACCGGCATTCGCCCAAGTGGCAAAATCCTTCTCCTGCGCCCGCAGGGAAAAAGACGAAACAACCCATAGAACTATCGGCAAAACAAGTACTTTCGTGCATGAAGATATATTACTTACCATACGCTTATTCTGTTAAAGTGTCAAAGGTAAGGATAAATTCTGTAACAATTCTGTAATACTACAAATCTTGTCTGCACATTTCCGATTTTTCAATGATACTTAAAAAACAGAAACCGAGATACAAAAAACAACTCAAAGTTGCCATATATGTATGGCATCATATATATATATTTGTAGCATGAAAAAACACCCTTATAAGCGTTTCATAGATTATTTATTTGGGGTGATTCATTTATGTGAAATCTCTTTCAAATACTCCTCCACCTTTCCGAAGAAGGAGGTCAAATGAGAACCGTCGACAAAAGCATGGTTCACATAAATGGAAAGAGGAAATACCAGACGGCCTTCACGAGATACGGCCTTGCCGGCAGTCATCAACGGATAACTGCAACCGTTGCCTGCTTCGGCAAGTGTATAGGTTATCGAGGTGAAATACATTTTGGGAACCGCACTCAGATGGACCACATCGTAATCGCCTTGCTCGGCAAGAATCTTTTCGGCTCCATAAGGGTCACCGTCCTCGGGCATGTTTGTTATCAAGGCGTAGGCTTCGGCATAGAAACGTTCAAAGTCTTCGTAATAGGGAATGCGCATGGTATAGAATGTTTTCCCAGGAACGGCTATCGGAGAAATGATGTCCACCCGGTCGTGAAAAACAACCCGGCCTTCCTTGTCGGTACGGTAACGGAGTTCATCGACTTCATTGGCCGAACGCACCACAGCATACAGATAATAAAGGAAAAAGGAGCGCTTTGCAGCCCGGGCTGCAGCACTGGCTTCCGTGCAGTCAATCTCTGTGGTGACGGAATACCAGGAATTTACAAAATTGCGGAAAAAGCCGTAGTTATCCCGGCGTTCCCAAGTATCAATGTCTATAATGTGTTTCATACAAAAAGGGGATTTAGTGAAAAAAGGATGCCTTTTTACAAGCATCCTTTTTCCAATTCTATTTATTTCTCTTTCTTATAATTCTCCAGTCCTGTCTGCAGGAACTCGATATACTTAGGTATATCCTCGTCGTAGGAGTAGGACTTGTTGAGCGGCTTGCCTTCGTTGTCAATCAGCACATAGAAGGGCTGCGCATTGGCGCCGAACTTGACGCGCTGCAGATAACTCCACTTGTCGCCTACGGTACGCAGCGTACGTTCCGTACCGTTCTCCACAATCTTCACGGGAGAAGGAAGCGGCGTCTTGTTGTCGACGTAGAGCGTGATAAGTACATAGTCGTTGTTGATAATGTCACTCACCTTCGGGTTTGTCCATACGGCAAGCTCCATCTTACGGCAGTTCACGCAACCGTAACCGGTGAAGTCGAGCATCACGGGCTTGCCATGCTGGCGGGCATACTCCATACCGAGGTCGTAATCATCGAACTTGGCATGCACCTCATTATTGTAAAGATTGAAATCCTGAGTCTGCATGGGCGGCGCAAAAGCGCTGACAGCTTTCAACGGCGCTCCCCACAAACCGGGAAGCATATATACGGCAAACGCCAATGAGGCCAATGCCATAAAGAAACGGGGTACACTGACTTTTGTGTCATCATCATCGTGCGGGAACTTGACTTTGCCCAACAGATAGAACCCAAGCAGGGCAAACAGCACAATCCATAAAGCCAGGAATGTCTCACGGTCGAGTATGCGCCAACCGTAAGCCAAGTCAGCAACGGAAAGGAATTTCAACGCAAACGCCAATTCCAGGAATCCAAGCGTTACCTTGATTACATTCATCCAACCGCCTGATTTGGGCATTGACTTCAGCCAGGACGGGAACAGTGCAAACAAAGTGAACGGCAGTGCCAAGGCAATGGCAAAGCCCAACATGCCAATAGCCGGAGCTATCATGTTACCGGTAGTGGACACTTGTACCAACAAGAAACCGATAATAGGACCTGTACATGAGAATGACACCAATGACAATGTAAATGCCATTAAGAATATGCTCAGCAAACCGCCTGTTTTTTCTGCTTTTGAATCCACGGCATTACTCCATTTGGAAGGAAGCGTAATTTCAAAAGCCCCAAAGAAAGAAGCTGCGAAAACGACCAGCATCAAAAAGAAGAAGATGTTAAAAACAGCATTCGTCGACAATGAGTTCAAAGCATTGGCGCCAAATATCCCGGTAACCAACAGCCCTAAACCAACATATATCACTACAATAGACGCACCGTATGTCCAGGCATCGCGGATACCTTTCTTCTTATCTTTACTACGTTTCAGGAAGAAGCTGACAGTCATAGGGATAATTGGCCATACGCAAGGCGTAAACAAAGCCAGCAGTCCACCTACAAATCCTGTGATAAAAATATAAATCCAAGACATATCTTCCTGCGAAACGGTTTCGCCTAATGCTTGCAGTTCATCGATAACCGGCTTCCAAAGGTCGGTGGTTCCATCACCGGCAACATTTATTCCGGTATCGCTTTCCGCACCGCCAATAATGGCCATAGCTGCGGTTTGAGCGGTATCGGAAGATTTTTCCAATTCTACATTTCCGGCATCCGCAGCCTTATCGGCTGCCGGTCCATTAACGGCTGTACCTTCCGCCTTGCCCGAAAACTTAAACGGCACTTGTGTAGGCGGTAAACAATTCTCATCATTACATGCGCCATATTCCAAAAAACCTTCTACCTTATATTCGCCACCGGTCAGTTTCAACTTCTGTACAAACTGAGCGGTATTTTCAAAATAGCGCACTTTCATTTCAAACAACTTATCGAATGCGGCCACCTCTTTCCCTACCGGTTTTAATTTTCCGACAAGTTCCGCACCTGAAATGGACTCGACATTGAATGTGGCCGATATAGGTCCGCCATCGCCCAAATCGGTCGAGTACACATGCCAGCCCTTATCAATAGTTCCGGTAAAGACAACTTCCGCTTCACCAGCCTGCAAAGTCTTTAATTCCGACTTAAACTTAACCGGCTCTTGTATCTGTGCTTGTACCACTACGGCAAACAGCAACAGAAGTATGGAGAATATACTTTTCTTCATGTTATTATCCCATATTTTATTTATACTTCATAGTCTACACAGGCACGGCTTTCCTTAACCTCGGCTATAAGCTTACCGGCAGCTACATGATCGGGATGTGCAGCATAGAATTTCACATCGTCCAAAGTATCGAACTCACTGTAAAGAGCTATACTCCAAGTCTCAGCCGGATTAATGTTCAATCCCACTTCAATCTTACGTATAACTGGTATTTTAGCAGGCAGCGCTTCAATAGCTTTCTTAAAATCATTCATCGCCGCTAACTTTTCGTCAGCAGAAGCTTCGTCTTTCAGCTTAAATAATACAATATGCTTTACCATAACTTTGTTATTTAAATGATTTAATCTATATTTGTCAATCGAAACAATAACATTTTTAAGACACAAAAATACTCGTTTTTTTCAAATATATACTTAAACGGATGTTAATAATAGGAATTGCAGGCGGAACCGGGTCGGGAAAGACCACCGTCGTACGTAAAATTGTTGAAAGCCTGCCGGCTGGTGAAGTAGTTTTATTACCTCAGGACTCTTATTACAAAGACAGCAGCCATGTGCCAGTAGAAGAACGGCAGAATATTAATTTCGACCACCCGGATGCTTTCGACTGGGGACTTTTGTCCAAACACGTATCCATGCTTCGCGAAGGCAAAAGCATCGAACAACCTACCTATTCCTACCTGACCTGCACGCGACAGCCCGAAACAATCCACATCGAGCCTCGGGAAGTCATTATCATTGAAGGCATCCTTGCCCTATGTGACAAGAAGCTGCGCAACATGATGGACCTCAGAATCTTTGTTGACGCAGACCCGGACGAACGCCTTATCCGCGTCATCCAGCGCGATGTCGTAGAGCGTGGCCGCACGGCCGAGGCTGTAATGGAACGCTACACGCGTATTCTGAAACCTATGCATCTGCAATTTATAGAGCCTTGCAAGCGATATGCCGATCTTATCGTACCGGAAGGCGGAAACAATCAGGTAGCAATCGATATTCTCACAATGTATATCAAAAAACATTTATAAATAATTCGAACAGCACATATGGCCGAGCGTACTTCCCCAACCGGGCGCAATTTGCCAGCTTTCCACTGTCAATTACTGATTGCATTAGTCTTGCTTTGCAGTGTTATGGGGTGTCGCGGCAATCATAATGCAGCAGCCGAACAAGAAGAAGCCGTTGATTTACAACAGATAAAAGATAACGGAGAACTGGTAGTGCTGACTTTATACAGTTCTACATCCTATTTTATTTACCGCGGCCAGAACATGGGATTTCAATATGAATTGGGTGAACAGTTTGCCAAAAGCCTCGGCGTCAAGTTAAAAATAAAAGTTGCCAAAAACATACACGACCTGATTGAAAGACTTCTTGCAGGCGAAGGCGATCTTATTGCCTACAACCTGCCCATCACCAAAGAATGGAAAGACAGTCTGATATACTGCGGTGAGGAGGTGATTACCCATCAGGTCATCGTACAACGTACAGGCGGCCGCGGCAAACCGTTGAAAGATGTAACGGAACTTATCGGAAAGGATGTGTACGTAAAACCCGGAAAGTATTATGAACGGCTTGTCAACCTGGACAAGGAGCTGGGTGGCGGCATCCATATCCATAAGGTCAGCAATGACAGCATCACGATTGAAGACCTTATTATGCAAGTTTCACAAGGCAAAATACCGTATACCGTAGCGGACAATGATGTAGCCCGTCTCAATACCACCTACTACCCGAACCTCAACATCGGGCTTTCTATCAGTTTCGACCAACGGGCTTCGTGGGCTGTACGTAAAGATTGTCCGCAGCTTGCAGAAGCTGCCAATAAATGGCATGAGAAAAACATGACTTCTCCGGCTTATACCGCGAGTATGAAACGGTATTTTGAAATTGGCAAAGCTATCCCACACTCTCCTATTCTATCTCTGCGAGAAGGGAAAATATCACACTTCGACCATCTATTCAAGAAATATGCACCAGACATTAATTGGGACTGGCGTTTATTGGCATCTTTAGCTTATACTGAATCCAACTTTGATACTACCGCCGTTTCATGGGCAGGTGCAAAAGGACTGATGCAACTGATGCCTGCCACAGCTCGTGCCATGGGAGTTCCTCCGGGAAAAGAACAAAACCCCGAAGAAAGCATTAAAGCTGCCACGAAATATATTGCCGCCACAGCCAAAAGCTTCTCGAAAATTCCCCAAGAAGAACGGATTAATTTTATTCTGGCATCATATAACTCCGGTATAGGACATGTATTCGATGCTATGGCATTGGCTGAAAAATACGGCAAAAACAAATATGTGTGGCGGGATAACGTGGAAAACTTCATCCTCTTGAAGAGCAATGAAGAGTACTTTACCGATCCGGTTTGCAAGAACGGGTATTTCCGTGGGATAGAAACTTATAACTTCGTGAGGGATATAACGGCAAGGTTTGAACAGTATAAGAAAAAGATAAAAAGCTGATTCACGGGATAGGACATAAAAATTACAGCATTTTCAGACATAAGGACAAGAGAATAGAGTAGGTTGCAATGTATAGCTTTTTGCTGCATATTTTTCTGTTCTCTTGTTCTTATATCTGCAATACGACAGTGAAAACCTCAAAACAAATTCAGCCGATTAGCCTTTGCCTCTTCAAGAGATACCGTTTCAACTTGTTTCTCCTGATTTTTCTCGCGCAACTGCTGATACTTGTTAGAAAGCTTCTTCACGAACTCTTCCTTTTGGTTAGGATTCATCAAACGGGCTGCCACCGTTGCATTCTGCGAGGCGTCTTTCAGGTGAATAACCGGAGCATGATAAACCGGAGCAATCTTTAATGCCGTGTGCAAAGGAGAAGTAGTAGCGCCACCTATCAACAATGGTACATCGAGTCCCGCCTTTTCCAATTCAATGGCAACATGTACCATTTCATCCAGCGAAGGAGTGATAAGGCCACTCAGCCCAATCATGTTTACCTTTTCCTCTATGGCCCGCTGCACAATCGTTTCAGCGGGAACCATTACTCCCAAGTCGATTATCTCATATCCGTTGCAAGCCATTACTACGGAAACAATATTTTTCCCAATGTCGTGCACATCACCTTTCACTGTAGCAAGCAACACCTTGCCGGCAGAGGCAGCCCCTTCCTGCTTTTCCGATTCAATGACAGGCTGAAGAACAGCCACCGCTTTCTTCATAGTACGTGCCGTTTTCACCACTTGCGGAAGGAACATCTTACCCGCACCGAACAAATCGCCAACATGGTTCATTCCGGCCATCAGCGGACCTTCAATGATATCCACAGCTTTAGGATAAACTTTCAAAGCTTCAGCGAGGTCTTCTTCCAGATAATCTCCGATGCCTTTTGTCAAAGCATACTTCAAACGTTCCTCTACGGTATCTTCACGCCAGGCAAGCTGAGAACTGAGGCTTGAAAGCTGGGAGTTACCGTTAGAGAGAGAATTCTTGGCCGCTTCCGCCTCGGCTTTCAACCGTTCGGCAGTCTCAATCAACCGCTCGGCAGCATCCGAACGACGATTGAGAACAACATCTTCGATACGTTCCAGAATATCGGCGGGTATATCGGTGTAAAGTACGGAAGTGGCAGGGTTTACGATACCCATATCCATCCCCTCGCGAATGGCATGATAAAGAAAGACCGCATGCATTGCTTCACGAATATAATTATTACCCCGAAAGGAAAATGAAAGATTACTGACTCCACCGCTGACATGAGCGCCGGGCAGGTTCTTCCGTATCCAACCGGTAGCACGGATAAAATCGACTGCATAGTTATTATGCTCGTCCATACCCGTAGCCACTGCAAGTACATTCGGGTCAAAAATTATATCTTGCGGATTGAAACCGACCCTGTCTACCAACAGACGATAAGCGCGTTCGCACACCGCAATTCTGCGTTCGTACGTATCCGCCTGTCCCTGTTCATCAAAAGCCATTACGACTGCGGCAGCACCGTATCGCTTTATAGTACGGGCATGTTCAAGAAACTTTTCTTCGCCCTCTTTCAAAGATATGGAGTTGACAATGGACTTTCCTTGCATACATTTTAACCCTGCAACTATCACATCCCATTTAGAAGAATCTATCATTACAGGAACACGGGCTATCTCCGGCTCGGATGCTATCAGATTGAGAAAAGTGGTCATTTCCTTTTCCGCATCCAGCAAACCGTCGTCCATATTTATGTCGATAATCTGCGCTCCGTCTTCTACTTGCTGCCGGGCGATACTTAGCGCTTCATCATATTTTTTCTCATTGATTAAACGCAGAAACTTACGTGAACCGGCAACGTTGCAACGTTCGCCCACATTGATAAAGTTGTTTTCAGGCTTTACCTCCAACAGTTCCAAACCGGAGAGCCAAAGATTATCGGGCAGAGAAGCCGGTATACGTGGCACAGCTCCTACTATCAAAGACGAATATGCAGCAATATATTCATCAGTAGTGCCACAACAACCGCCTATTATATTTACCAGCCCTTCATGAATGTACTCCCTGATCTCATCTGCCATTTCAGCCGGAGTCTGGTCGTATGTACCCAGACTGTTAGGCAATCCCGCATTGGGATAGGCACTGATATAGTAAGGAGCACGAGCAGCCAACTGCTCAAGAAAGGGTTTCAATTGACGGGCTCCAAAAGAACAGTTAAGCCCGACAGAGAAAATATCCGCATGTTGCACAGAAGCCAGAAATGCTTCCAGCGTTTGTCCTGACAAAGTACGTCCGCCTATATCGGAAACCGTTACGGAAAGCATCAGCGGAACCCGGACACCTATAGCTTCCATCGCCTGCTCCGCAGCATATATCGCAGCCTTAGCATTCAACGTATCAAATATGGTTTCAATCAGCAACGCATCCACACCGGCTTCGAGCATCGCTTCCATCTGCTCACGATAAGCAGCAGCCAATTCATCATAAGTCAATGCACGAAAAGCCGGATTGTTAACATCCGGACTCATGGAGCAAGTCTTATTGGTAGGCCCGATAGAGCCTGCCACAAAACGCGGTTTATCGGGAGTTAAAGCAGTAAATTCATCGGCAACTTCACGCGCCAGTTTTACAGCAGCAAAATTTATCTCACGCACATACTCCTGTACGTGATAATCGGCCATGCTGACGCTTGTAGAATTAAAAGTATTGGTTTCGATAATGTCCGCACCCGCCGCAAGATACTTACGGTGAATATCCCGTATTACATCCGGACGCGTCAGACAAAGTATATCATTATTACCTTTTAACTGTCCGGGAATTTGCGCAAAACGTTTACCCCGGAAATCATCCTCCGTCAAGTTGTATTGTTGTATCATAGTGCCCATAGCACCGTCCAGAATAAGAATGCGCTCACGCACCAACGTTTCAATAGAAGCCACTTTTATTTAAGTATAAAGTATGAGGTATTCTTTTTAAAGTATGAGGTATGAAGTATTAAATACGAGGTATGAAGTTAAAATACAACCGATAAAATTATCAAGATATAAATATTACACCTGCTTATACTTCAGACCTTATACTTACTATACGTACTGCTTATCGTTTGAATGCACGCGCCATATCGCGTTTGTCATCTTTTTCTTTCAAAGCCTCGCGCTTGTCGTATTGCTTCTTACCCTTTGCAAGAGCTACGACTACCTTTGCCAGCCCTTTTTCATTGATGAACATACGAACAGGAATTATGGTAAAGCCGGGGTCTTTAGAACCACGTTGCAACTTGTCCAGTTCTTTCTTTGTCAACAGCAGTTTGCGCTCCCGACGTGCATTATGATTATTGTACGAACCGTAAAAATATTCGGCAATATGCATATTCTTCACCCATAGCTCGCCATTGGCGAAGTAGCAAAACGTATCTACCAGACTTGCCTTTCCCAAACGGATAGATTTAATTTCCGTACCGGTGAGCACAATGCCTGCCGTATAGGTATCTACCAATTCGTAATCGAATGTGGCACGTTTATTCTTAATATTTATAGGAGCTTGTTTCATAAAATCAATCAGTTCAGCACTACCGTCAGCTTATTGAAAACGAATTCTATCACTGCCGGACAAGCTATTAACAACATGGAAGAAAGAATGGTAAACCTTAAACGGTCTTTTTCCGCTATTTTCATCAGAATAGCACTTCCTTCCCACACCACATATACAATATAAAATTGAAGCAACAGGGCTATTATACTGAAATCGGGCAATATGCCGATTATGATTTTCAGCATGAAAGACACTACCAACGCATAGCCGGCAAACTGTTGCACCAAAGGTATATCATTGTCCATAGCAAACATACGGACACGTAGCCCATTGATGAGATAGGCTGCCAAAAAATATCCCCCGAACAAGGATACCGCCACCGCACAACATTGCGTCATGGCATATTGAAAACTTTGCGGACCACCCCATCCCTTAGCCACCAAA
>OGFD01001422.1_pt1 | contig 11593 bp, 10 predicted proteins | sample 1570851 | NCBI WGS metagenome assembly OGFD01 (sample SAMEA2582077, study PRJEB24529) | metagenome | biome: Human gut stool | place: China | collected 2011
GGTCATACGGTAAGCGTAACCCACGACGGCACCACCGCTTGGGAACTGTTGCAGCACGAAGCATTCGACCTGTTAGTGCTGGACATCATCATGCCCGGAATAAACGGTCTGGACTTATGCAGGCAATACCGGCAGAAGGAAGGATATCAGACACCTGTCATCATGCTCACCGCACTCGGCACTACCGAAGATATAGTGAAAGGGCTGGATGCCGGAGCGGATGACTATCTGGTAAAACCTTTCAGCTTTCAGGAACTCGAAGCCCGCATCAAAGCGCTGCTCCGCCGGGGCAGGGAAACACCGGCATTGCAACTGACCTGCAATGACCTCGTGCTGGACTGCAACACCCGCCGCGCCCAACGCGGAGAGATCAGCATCGACCTTACCGTAAAGGAATATCGCCTGCTGGAATACTTCATGACCCATCAAGGCGTTGTCCTTTCCCGTCTCACCTTGCTAAAAGACGTGTGGGACAAGAACTTCGATACCAACACCAACGTGGTAGATGTCTACGTGAACTATCTGAGAAACAAGATAGACAAGGATTTCGACACGAAACTCATTCACACTGTTGTGGGAATGGGCTATATCATGGGTATCCAGTAACAGATAAAAAGAAAAAGCACAGCGTATGAAGATAGGTTCCAGAATAGCGTTGTTTTATACCATCATCACCGTAGGGGCAATCGCTGCGGTGGTCATGGTATTCTACTTTTTCACCTCCCGCTACATCAACCATCTTTACGACTCTTACCTGATAGAAAAAGCCTATCTGACCGCTCAGAAGCATTGGGAAAAAGATGAGGTGGATGAATACAGCTACCGCGAAATCCAACAGAAATATGACGAACTGCTGCCACAGGCACAAGAGATATTGCTGAATACAGACAGTGCGTCGGCAGCCGTGAACGACACGCTGAACAAATATCTCGACAGCAACCAGCAGGCACGCCTGTTCAAAGACTTTCCGGTTCCGTTCGTCTACGGCAATCTGAGGGGTGCCGCCCTCCACTATCCCGACAATGAAGGCGACTTCATCGTACTGGTCATGGCAAGCAATAATTACGGACGCGACATTCAGAAACACATCCTCCTGCTCGCCCTGTTCCTGCTGCTGATGAGTTGCGGACTCATCTATCTCATCGGAAGAATCTATGCCAACCGCATTCTGCATCCCCTGAAACACATGCTCAAAGAGTTGAAGCGCATCCGTGGAAACAACCTGAACATAAACGTTCGGCAACAAGGATGAACTGGACGACCTCATCCGCACGCTGAACGGGATGCTGGACAGAATCGACACCGCTTTCCAAGCGGAAAAATCTTTCATCAGCAATGCTTCGCACGAACTGAACAACCCGCTCACCGCCATTCAGGGCGAGTGCGAAATCACCCTGCTCAAAGAGCGTTCCCCCCAAGAGTATATCGATTCGCTCCAACGTATCTCTACCGAAAGCAAGCGCATCACCCAACTGATAAAGCACCTGCTTTTCCTCTCCCGCCAAGAAGAAGACATCCTGCAAAACGCAAGGGAAGAGATGGACCTTGTGGTGCTTTTACGCGACTTATGCCTACAATACCCCCAAGTGATGTTCCATACCGATGTGCCGGAAGGCCATGCTCTCGTTACGGCCAATTTCTATCTGCTGCGCATAGCCTTCCAAAATGTAATCGATAATGCCCGGAAGTACTCCAAAGGGCAGGTAGATGTCAGTTTAAGCATTCGTGAAAACGCGCCCGTCATAGAAGTGAAAGATTATGGAATCGGTATTCCGGAAGAAGAGATACAACACATTTTCCACTCTTTCTACCGGGCAAGCAACACGCGCGAGTATGCGGGACAAGGTATCGGCCTCAGCCTGTCTATGAAAATCGTATCGGTATACGGCGGCAAGATAGCGATAGAATCGCAGGTAGAAAGCTATACGAAAGTCACTATGACCTTTACCCCTGCCGGTGAGCTGGAATAGAATCAGAGTTGAGAGGTCTGCCCTACCGCACTGTATGCTTCCTGCACTACTTCCTGCGGGTATCCGCAGATTTCCAGAATGCGAATGGCATTACGTTCCGTAACCGGACCGGGTTTCAGTTTATAATCAAAAGACAAAACTCCGTTTTCCACATTCTCGCAGAAGTGATACAGGTCGTATTCATCTTTCAGCAAAGATGCCAGTTCGATGTCATGGGTAGATACGAATACGATGTTCCTTTGCCGTATCAATGCCGAAAGCACCGCTTTGGCAATGGCAATGCGCTCTACGGTATTCGTTCCCTTGAACAACTCATCCAGCAAAAAGAGATGATTCCCTTCCCTGCTCAAATCAATCATCTCCTTAATCGTCTGCACCTCTTGCAAGAAAAAACTCTTTCCTTCCAGCAAACTATCCTCCATATGAATGGCGGAAGCAAGCCGCATACCCGAAGGGTAACGGAAACTGCGCGCAAAACAGGTGTTCAACGCCTCGGCAGCAAGCTGGCAAACTCCTATCGAACGGATGAAGCTCGTCTTTCCCGACATATTGGAACCGGTGATCAACACAGACTTGCCATGAAGGGTAACCGTATTGGAAACACAATGGCCGATAAGCGGATGATAGATATCCGCCACATGAAAAGATTCACCCTCACGGCAACGTCCGGGCAGTGAGTGATAGGGCAATGACTCCCGAAACATCGATACGGAACACAACACATCGACCAACCCGAAGAAACGGAACACCTGTTCTATCTTCTGCTGCTTACCCTGTAAAAGAAAAAAAGCACGGGAGGTAGAAATCGCTTCCAGCAAAAAGAACATATTCAGCAGTTCCGTAAAGAAATAGGCAATAAGAACCAGATCATTTTCCAGACGAATACCCATACGAAAAGAAGCCAGCCGCTTCCTCAAAGAGATTAAATCGGCCAAAACGCCGGTAATCTCTTTATCGACCGAAAGGCAGAGCGGGCGCTTGGCCAGTTTTTCCGATTGCTTCAACAGGTTCAATAATTGCGGAACGGAGAAAAGATATGCCTGCATCTCTGTCTTTTTGCGATAATGCAAGATAAGATTCACCAGCAAGCCTACTAACATCAGCCAAAGAAACCAGACGGAAGAAGTGACGTACAACAACCCCAAAGAAAGCACAGGGACAAATTGCAAGACCCTCAACAACCGATAAAAAGAACGGGAACTGACCGGATGATCTGCCGATAACAAGGAAGCTATCGAACAGGCGTCCGAATGATTCAACTTTTTTAATTCCTTCTGAATGTCACTGCGCAATGTCGTATCGGAAGAAAGCGTATGCAATATGTCCTCATGAACGGCTATTGCCGACGGACGATTGTAATGCAATACATCATACAGGTACTGTCTGCCCACACAAGAAGAAGTGTAATCGGCAGACAGAAAAACGTCGTCCATATTCAAATCATCCCAGGTTCGTTCGGACACCAAACCGTCCGTATCCGCCTTTACCCTATGCTCATGATAAAGTGCGATGTCTGATAGTGTTTCTCCCATTTCACAAATATAACAAGAACTTGCTGAATTACAGCAAAATCAGGAGAAATAAAACGAGTCCCCTCATCAAGGGAAGATGCCAGGCCTTTGAGAAGAGTGGAAGGAGAAGTAAAGGGAGAAGACGCAGATTGACGTATTCAATAAAAGAAAAGCATCCGGAAATATTTCTCCGGATGCCCTTTTACTATGCGTACATAGCGTTACCGCTTTTTGTCAGATTAATATCTGTCACGACCGCCACCGTAACCACCGCCACGGTTACCGCCACCGTAGCCACCACCACGATTACCACCACCGCCGTAGCTACGACGAGGAGCAGATTCTTCTTTAGGGCGAGCTACAGATACAGCAAGTTTTCTGCCATCTACTTCTGCTTCGTTCAATGCTGCAATCGCCTTATCACCGGCTTCTTCATCTGCCATCTCTACGAAACCATAACCTTTGGAACGGCCTGTCTCTCTGTCAGAAATAACTCTTGCTGAGGCTACTTCTCCATACTCTGCAAACAACTCTGTTAAATCGGAATCGCTAATGTTATAGCTCAATCCTGCAATAAAAATGTTCATCGAAAAAAAATAATTAATTCTTAAATAATAAAATGATTTTGTTAGAGAAGTCTTATTAAGGAGATAAATAACTCTGCAATAACATTGAAAAGGAACCGTATCTTACTTATCAGAAATCTTTAAAACGTGGTAAATATAGGCATTAAGTGGGGATTGAGAAAAGAAATCGACAAATTCTTTAAAAATAAATGCAAAAAAAACAGAAAAGGGTGACAAACGGATTTCAAAAGATGACAAACAGACTTCAAAAACAGAAAACAAGACCAGTCATGTATATCCATTCCCATTTTCGAAGGACAGTATTATATTGATAAGAGGCGCCGGCCTTTAACAAAAACCTGTCGGACAATTGATAAGCGACTCCGGCACTTGTTCCCCTCGTATAGAGGGAACGTGGGGTACGGTATCTGTCGGACAGATAGTTAGTAGACATATAAAGTGAAAACTTATTCGTCAACCGGTAACGAGCCTCTACATCCGAGCGAACCGTAGTAGAAGAGTAAGTTTCTACCGGTAATATTCCTGAAAAGAAGTAGTTCCCCCTTATTGTCAACCGCTTCAAGGGTTGCCAGAAAGAATAACTCCGGAGATTGTTCTTTTCCGGAAAAGGGACCGGGGGCATACTAGGTAAAGAAATTCCGGGATAATGACGGAGAAGATGCGCATGCCCGGAAGGAAGCAATTTGAAACCGGGTAATTCAAAAGCAGAAACAGGATGATTGATAATCCCCGGCTTTCGCTCGCCGGGGATTGAAATCAAATCATCCAGATGGAGTCCCTCGAACGGAACTTCCTGTGCCGCCGCCGGGGCGAAACAGAATAAACATAGAATAGTATAAATGAAAAAATCCCTCATACGGCGTCTGGCTTTGTTTATTAGACGCTCGTATAAGGGAAATGCTGTTATGGGTGTCAATTAAAAATTGAAAAAATAGATTAAATACCTATGAATGAAAAAACGATTCATTTTAGGATAAAATACGGTTACCCCCAGTATTGAACATCGTATATTCCAGTATTAAGTATCGTATATTCCAGTACGGAACACAGCCCGTTTCAATGATTCAGACTCCGTCGTCTACGGCTACGCCGTCTCTGCAACTTATTACGCTGATAACGCTGCACACGTTTATAAATCATCCAGCCGCTCATTACGCCGACCACCACAAAAATAAGTATCGTGATCCCCACACCGAGATTATCCCCTTTGATACGTGACCATATCTCGAGTACGTCTTTCGTCTTATCACCAAAATCACGAATCATGGCACAACGTTCCACCACACTACGGTCCGGATATTGGATACGGTTTATCTGAATACTATCGGCATCCGGCCCGAAAAAGTAACTGAGATCGGAATAATAAGTCAAGGTCGTATCGATTTTCTCCTCCATTATTTCGGGAGAAGCAATAGCACTTACATATCCGCAGGCATCCATATTGCGAATAGCAATATCAGGTCGACACATGAAATTGATAAAATAACTGGCTGCTTGCGGATTACGTGCATATTTCGGAATCACCCAACCGTCATACCATATATTACTGCCCTCTTCGGGCACTACATAATCGAGGTCTACTCCCACTGCATCGGCTTCTTCGATAGCCCACATGGCATCTCCGCTCCAGGTCATATTTATCCAAGCCTTGTTTTTAGTCATCATCTCTTTACCAAAATCTGCTTCCCAGCCGGCAATGTTCGGTTTCATCGCTTTCAGATATTTCTCCACAATAGCCATTGCCTGAGGAGAATAATCGTTCATCAACTGCTCTACGGTCACCTTTCCTTCGGCCAGTTCTTTGGCATGAGAGTAGATGATCGCTGTCCCGTATGCATCGCGATAGGCATCTTTCATCAGTATTTTACCGGCAAACTTCTTATCCCAAAGGCATCCCCAGGTATCTACATCCTGCTCCGTCACGAAAGCCTTATTATAAAGGATTCCTGCCGTCCCCCACATGTAGCACACAGCATAATGATTGGCAGGGCGTCCCGGCTGACTCAGTTTATTAATCTGCTCACGGATATAAGGCGCCACATTATTCATATAATCGGGCGAATGGGCAAAAACAGTATCGATGGGCAACAACAAATCCTTTTTCAGCATACGTTCGATAATGTATTCCGAAGGACAAACCACATCAAAATCCTCATGTCCCTTTTCAATCTTGGTAAGCATGATTTCGTTGATATCGAATGTCTGATAGACAATACGGATATCTTCTCCGGTCTGTTCCTTGTAATAAACCTGAAAATCTTCCAAAACACCCTCACCGATATAATCAGCCCAATTGTATATCTTCAGTACATTCTTGCGAGGCTCCCCGGTATTGTAACAACTGGCAAAAAGAATTCCTAAAATGAGTATAGATAGAATTTTTCTCATAACATTAATAATTATTTAATGTGCCAATATGCCAATGTGCCAATTTCCATGCGGCATGATTATTCCTTCAAATTACATCCAATTGCAGCGCAGCCAATTGGCATATTGGCACATTGGCATATTGGCACATTGGCACATTATTACATTATTTTTTGCTTGAACGATGATTGATGACAATGAGTAAAGCCAACACCACTACAAAAATGATAGTGGAAAGAGGGCGCAACTCCGGTGTCAATCCGCCCTTTCGGGCATCGGCATAAATATAGGTGGAAAGAGTTTCCAGCCCCTCATTGCCGATGGTAAATACTGTTACTGCAAAATCATCGATGGAAAGTGTCAGCGCCAGCATGAAGCCACTGATCATCCCCGGACGGATTTCCGGAAAAATCACCTTGCGCAAAGCCTGCATGGGAGTAGCCCCTAAATCGAGCGCTGCCTCATATAAATTCGGATTCATCTGCTTAAGACGCGGAAGCACACTGAGCACCACGTAAGGCGTACAAAATGTGATGTGTGCCAACACCACCGTAGTGTATCCTTGAGAGATACCCAAAGAAACAAACAGCAGAAACAATGAAATACCGGTAATGATATCACCATTCAAAATGGGAATGCTGTTTACGAAACCAATGGTCTTACGGGCACGGTTCTTCAAGTTAAAAATGCCGATAGCAGTAATGCTTCCCAACAAAGTAGATGCAGTGGCGGCAATCAGAGCGATAGTCACCGTATTTATCAATGCATTCATCAACGAATGATGCGTTCCTGTGGTAAACAACGAAGAATAGAGTTTAGTTGAGAAACCTGTCCAGTTTCCCAATACTTTGGCTTCGGTAAACGAATAAATCACAATAATCACGATGGGCGAATAGAGCAACAACAGCAATATCCACAAATAGGCCTGGGCAAAAATCCTCTTTACCATAATCCTCCTCCTTCGTTAGAATGATCCTTATCGTCGGTACTGAACAGTGAAGTGGCCGCAATCAGCAACAACATGATGAGCGATAAGGCCGCACCGTAATTCCACATGCTATTATTGATATTCTCCTGAATGGTGGTACCGAAAAGCTTGATATTGTTCATGGTCAGCAACTCGGCAATGGCAAAAGTAGAGATGGTAGGCATAAACACCATCATGATACCACTCATCACTCCCGGCATCGACAAGGGCAATACCGCTTTCAAGAACACCTGTACCGGATTGGCCCCCAAATCTTGTGCTGCCTCTATATAACTGTGATCCATCTTCTGCAGTGTATTGTAGATGGGATAGATCATAAAAGGAATAAAGTTGTATACCATACCGAATATCAACGCCCCTTCTCCCAACGGCATTCGGAAAAAATCGAAAAGGGCAACGGTGGCTAACGTACGTACCAGAATATTGACCCACATGGGCAGGATAAACAGCACTACCAATGTCTTAGAACGGTTCAGTTTCGCATTGCTCAATATCCACGCAGCGGGATATCCTAACAGGATACATACAAGCGTCGTAATAATCGCTATTCCGATAGAATATACAAAGGTATTGATTGCTTCATGATGAGTAAAGAACTTCTCAAAGTTCTCCAAAGTAAGATGTCCGTTGTCATCTGTAAATGCATAAACCACAATAAGAAGCAACGGAATGACGACAAATATCGCCGAAAAGATAATGTAAGGAAGAGTCCAACTCTTACGTGATGAAAAAAAGACTGATAACTTATTCACCTCTGAAATTCATTTTTATTTTTTAATTACCCGGATCGCATCGGGAGGAATAGTAATACCTACGCGGTCGCCATCGTCCCAAACATCATTCGTATCCACAAACACATTCTCGTCCCAATCCGACCATACAGTCAGATGATAATGGTCACCTTTATAAAGGATGAATTTCACTTCACCGGTCAGTGTACCGTCTTCTTCGTTATCCTGAAGGATAATCTTATCGAAGCCTACCTCTACCCGAACTTCGGCACCGGCCGCGATATCCGTCACAGGTGCACATTCGAAGTTACATCCCAAAAACTCCACATGAGTCTCATCCGTCAGTTTGCCTTCGAAAGTATTGCACACGCGCTCTTTCTTCATTATATGAATATCAAAGGGTTTCACAAGCAATCCTACCTCGGCTCCCACCTCAAAGTGATGATAATCCTGCACCAAAAACTCGTAACCACTACAAAGCACCGTCATTTCATAGTGCACCCCTTTGAATACGGAAGATTGCACTACTCCTGTCAGTTGTGCCATATCGGATACAGGAAAAATATACAGGTCTTCGGGACGAATCCCCACATCTACCGGCATGTTTTCACCAAAACCTTCGTCCACACATTCGAACTCCGTACCGCAAAAACGTACCAGCTTGTCTTTGATCATGGTACCGTTCAGTATATTACTCTCACCGATAAAATCGGCAACAAACGAATTGATAGGCTCATTGTATATATCGATCGGCGTACCTATCTGCTGAATCCGTCCCTCGCTCATCACCACAATGGTATCACTCAACGTCAAAGCCTCTTCCTGATCGTGAGTCACATATACAAATGTAATGCCCAAACTCTTGTGCATCTCTTTCAGCTCCATCTGCATATCTTTACGCATTTTGAGATCGAGCGCAGCCAACGGTTCGTCGAGCAGCAAAACTTCAGGCTCATTGACAATGGCACGGGCAATGGCTACCCGTTGCTGTTGTCCGCCGGAGAGAGAATCGACATCACGGTATTCATAATCCGTCATGCCTACCATCTTCAAGGCAGCCTTCACTTTCTTTTCAATGACCGGCTTCGGTGTCTTTTTCAGCTTCAAACCGAAAGCGATATTATCATACACATTCAGATGCGGAAAAAGAGCGTATTTCTGAAAAACCGTGTTCACCGGACGCTTATGGGGCGGTGTTTGTGTTATTTCCTTTCCCGATATTCTGATTTCACCTTCCGAAGCCGTCTGAAAGCCGGCAATAAGGCGTAACAACGTGGTCTTACCACAACCCGAAGGACCGAGAATCGTCACGAATTCTCCCTTCTTTACATTTAAGGTCACATTATCCAAAGCAGTCTTATCACCGAAAAACTTCGATACACTGTTTACTTCGATAATGTAATTGTTTTCTTGCATATTCATACTAATTTGGGGTGCAAAGGTACACATTTCTACGATTTCCTCCTACGTGTTAATCTAATATAACAGAGTTTTCCTCCGAAAGATTGAAAAATAATCTATCTTTGCATAAATATTTATTCACTAATTTTACGAAAGCATGAAAAAGTTAACTTATTTGTTCGTTGCTGCCGCCGCTTTAGGTATGGTGGCTTGCGGCGGAAACAAACCAGGCTATGTCATTACCGGTACAGTAGAGGGAGCAGCCGACGGTGACACTGTATTTTTACAGGAAGTAGTAGGCAGACAACTCAGCAAACTGGATACTGCCATTATAAAGAACGGTACATTTACATTCGAAGGCGTGCAGGACTCTGCCGTAAACCGCTATGTAACATCCGGCACAGGAAATGAAGCAATGCTTATGGACTTCTTCCTTGAAAACGGAAAAATCAATATCGCTCTGACTAAAAACAATGATTCGGCAACCGGTACAGCCAACAACGACGCCTACCAGGAAATACGCAACAAGATCAACGCGCTCAATCAGAAAGCACAACCCATTTACGAATCCATGGGAAATGCCGACATGACCGAAGAACAGAGGGCTGAAAACATGAAAGCACTCGAAGGTCTTCAGAATGAATTGGGAGAAGTTTATAAAGAGGGAATCAAAAAAAACATCACCAATCCGGTAGGTATCCACTTGTTCAAGATGAACTATTACAGCATGGAAACAGCAGAAAATGATGCTTTATTGCAACAGATTCCGGCTCAATTCCAAAACGATGCTGCCATCGTAAAAATCAAAGAGATGGTTGAAAAGCAAAAGAAAACAGCCGTCGGACAGAAATTCATCGATTTCGAAATGCAGACTCCTGACGGAAAATCTGTTAAGTTGTCGGACTATGCAGGAAAAGGGAAAGTAGTTCTTGTAGACTTCTGGGCAAGCTGGTGCGGTCCTTGTCGTCGTGAAATGCCGAACTTAGTAGAAGCTTATGCAAAATACAAAGGTAAGAACTTCGAAATCGTAGGCGTATCACTCGATCAGAATGCCGACTCTTGGAAAGAAGCTATTAAAACACTGAAAATGACATGGCCGCAGATGTCCGATTTGAAATACTGGAACAGTGAAGGCGCACAGTTGTATGCCGTAAACAGTATTCCTCATACCATGTTGATTGACGGTGAAGGAACAATCATTGCCCGTGGTTTACACGGAGAAGAACTGCAAACAAAGATTGCCGAAGCACTGAAGAAATAAAAGTCGATTCTCAAGAGAATACACAAAAAAATCAGCCCTTGCAAATCAAACTGCAAGGGCTGTTTTTATGATGCTTTATCGGTATACCGATTGATTACACAAACCAACGTACATAACAGAAATCCTGACGGTGAGGCAGATCCGGATTCTTCGGGAACATACGGTAAGATACCTTGAAACTTCCTGCATTAGACAAGCTGTGTTTAGCCTGGAATGTATACAAATTCCCCTCTTTCTTGATGACACTGAACGGTTCTACAGAATAAACATGTTGTTTACCGTCAGCCGTTGTATAAGTAGTCACCAATTCAAGTCCTACTGCATCGTTCAAGCCCTTCTCATCGATAACATAAGTAATCGTATATTCTTTTCCGCTTTCAATGCTGCCTTTTACAAGTTCTTCTGTCTTCTCACAAGATACAACCTCAATTGAATCCCATTTCTCAACCACTTCTTCCTTCCATGCTGCAATCTCTTTTGCCTTGGCATTGTCATTGGCAGACAACATCTGGAAACGTTTGGCTTCTTTCGTGTAGAACTTGCTATAATAATCATCGAGCTGACGCTTCATCGTATAATGAGGTGCAATCTGCGCAATAGAATTCTTGATTGTCTTCACCCAGCCTTCAGAGAATCCTTTCTTGTTGCGTGCATAGAACAACGGTAGAATTTCCGTCTCAAGAATGCTGTAGATAGTAGCAGCATCCAGCTGATCCTGATGATCTTGATTCTGGTAAGTTCGCTTTTCTGTCAACGCCCATCCTGCACCTTCACGAT
>OGFD01001427.1_pt1 | contig 11551 bp, 9 predicted proteins | sample 1570851 | NCBI WGS metagenome assembly OGFD01 (sample SAMEA2582077, study PRJEB24529) | metagenome | biome: Human gut stool | place: China | collected 2011
CCCATCAGACCCTGATTATGAACGGACTTCGCGACAAGGTGATTCTGGAGACGGACGGAAAGCTTATGACCGGAAGGGATGTGGCAATGGCCTGTATGCTGGGGGCGGAGGAATTCGGCTTTGCCACGGCGCCGTTAGTGACCCTGGGATGCGTGATGATGCGTGTCTGCAACCTGGATACATGTCCTATGGGCATTGCCACCCAGAACCCGGAGCTGAGAAAGCGTTTCAGGGGCAAACCGGAGTATGTGGTGAACTTCATGCTGTTCATAGCGCAGGAGCTGCGCGAGTACATGGCAAGGCTGGGTGTGCGCACTGTGGATGATCTGGTGGGGCGTACAGACCTTCTAAAGAGGCGTGAGAACCTTCCCCTTGGCCGGGCCAATCAGGTGGATTTAAGAAGGATACTGGATAACCCTTATGAAGGTCAGAAGGTGGCCGGATACAGCGGGAAACAGGTCTTTGATTTCCGTCTGGAGGATACCATGGATGAGCAGGTGTTTTTGAGAAAATTTAAGAGCGCTCTTGGAAACGGCCAGAAAAAGCGCATTCAGGTGGAGGTGACCAATGTGAACCGTGCCCTGGGGACCATATTCGGCTCCGAGATAACCAGGAAATACCCGGAAGGGCTTTCTGACGATACATTTACCGTCAGCTGCAGCGGAAGCGGGGGACAGAGCTTTGGCGCATTTATCCCAAGGGGACTGACCCTGGAGCTGGCAGGGGATTCCAATGACTATTTCGGCAAGGGACTTTCCGGAGGCAAGCTGGTGGTATTTCCTCCGAAAGGCGTGCTCTTTCAGGCTGAGGAGAATATCATAATCGGCAATGTGGCCCTCTATGGAGCCACCAGCGGAAAGGCTTTCATAAACGGAATCGCAGGGGAGCGCTTCTGCGTCCGGAATTCAGGTGCCACCGCTGTGGTGGAGGGCATGGGAGACCATGGCTGTGAATATATGACAGGCGGCTGCGTGGTGGTGCTGGGAGCCACGGGCAAGAACTTCGGGGCCGGCATGAGCGGCGGCATCGCCTATGTGCTGGACGAGGACCGCAGCTTTTACAAGCGCCTCAATAAGGAGCTGGTATCCTTCGAGGAAGTGACCGGCAAATATGATGTACTGGAACTGAAAGGCCTGATTGAAGAACATGTGGCCTGTACCAACTCTCTGAAAGGCAGGCGGATCCTGGAGCATTTCAGTGAATACCTGCCTATGTTCAAGAAGGTTGTTCCCCATGATTACCGGCGCATGATGAATGCCATTGTGCAGATGGAGGAAAAGGGACTGAACAGTGAACAGGCGCAGATTGAGGCATTTTACGCCAATTTAAGAGGGTAAGGAGGCAGAACAAACATGGGTAAATCAACAGGATTCTTGGAATATGAGAGAGAAGTGGGAAGGGGGAAAACTCCTGAGGATCGGATTAAAAACTGGAATGAGTTTCACGCTTCCTTAAGCGAGGAGGAACAGAGACGCCAGGGGGCCAGGTGTATGGACTGCGGTGTGCCCTTCTGCCAGTCAGGCATAATGATTGGAGGGATGGTCAGCGGATGCCCCCTGCACAATCTGGTGCCGGAGTGGAACGACCTGGTATATACCGGCAACTGGCAACAGGCTTACAACCGCCTGAAAAAGACCAACAATTTCCCCGAATTCACGTCCAGAGTATGTCCAGCACTGTGTGAGGCGGCATGTACCTGTGGACTGAACGGGGATCCGGTCTCCACCAAGGAGAACGAATATGCCATCATTGAAAATGCCTACAGCGAGGGCTATGCAGCAGCCAAGCCCCCTGTGGTACGCACCGGCAAAAAGGTAGCAGTCATCGGCAGCGGTCCTTCCGGACTGGCAGCGGCGGATCTGCTGAACCAGAGAGGACATCAGGTCACAGTATTTGAGCGCTCCGACCGTGTGGGAGGACTGTTGATGTACGGCATCCCTAACATGAAGCTGGAGAAACAGATCATTGACCGTAAGATAGCCATCATGAAGGAAGAGGGCGTCACCTTTGTCACCGGTACGGATATCGGTAAGGACATCAAGGCATCCAAGCTGTTACATGATTTTGACCGTGTCGTACTGGCCTGTGGTGCTTCCAATCCCAGAGACATCAATGCGCCAGGCAGAGATGCCAGGGGAATCTATTTCGCGGTGGATTTTCTGAAAGCCAATACCAAGAGCCTGCTGGATTCGAACTTTGAAGATAAAAAATATGTGGAGACCAAGGGTAAGAACGTGGTCATCATCGGCGGTGGTGATACCGGTAATGACTGTGTGGGAACTTCCATCCGTCACGGTGCCAAGTCTGTGACCCAGATCGAGATGATGCCCAAGGCTCCGGACAAGAGAGCAGAGAACAATCCCTGGCCCGAATGGCCGAAGGTCTGCAAGACCGATTACGGTCAGGAAGAAGCCATTGCAGTCTACGGACAGGATCCGAGAATCTATGAATCTACGGTTAAGGAATTTATCAAGGATAAGAACGGCAGCCTGAAAGCCGTGAAGATCGTGAAGCTGTCCTGGGAAAAGGATCCGGCTACCGGACGCATGAAGATGCAGGAGATCGCCGGAAGTGAGCAGATCCTGGATGCGGAGATCGTACTGATCGCAGCAGGATTTTTGGGAAGTCAGAAATATATTACCGATGCTTTCGGGGTGGAATTAAATGAACGCACCAACGTAAAAACTGCCCCCGGCAAATACCAGACCAGTGTGGAAAATGTATTCGTCACCGGTGATATGCACAGAGGACAGTCCCTGGTGGTGTGGGCGATCCGTGAAGGCAGAGAAGCCGCACATGCTGTGGATGAGAGCCTGATGGGCTACTCTAATCTGGTGATCCAGTAGAGGTATTATTCTCGTAGATGGATCTCAGACCTTTCATAAGAAGATTCTGATCGATATGGATCTTCGTTTCACAATGTGGAATGACGGTCGTTGCGTACCCTCCGGTGGCAACGACCGTTGCTTTTTGCCCTAACTCTGTCTGGATACGGCGGATCAGTCCGTCGATGGCACAGGCGTTGCCCAAGAGCATTCCCCCGGTGATGCATTCCTGCGTATTCGCACCGATGGTGTGGGCGGGCATATGAATGTCCCCTTTCGGGAGCTGGGCGGTCCTGCCTAAAAGTGCCCTGTGGGCGGTTCCAACGCCGGGAAGGATCAGGCCGCCTAAAAAGCGACGGTTCTCATCCAACACGTTAAATGTCGTGGCGGTGCCCAGATCAATGGTGATCAGTGGCAGAGGATAGCGGGAAATGGCTCCGGCGATATCTGCCAGGCGGTCGCAGCCCACCTTTTCCGGAAATTCCGTACAGATCTCATAGCCAAGATCCAGTTCATGGGTAAGAAGCAGAGGCTTCTGCCCCAGAAAAGCTTCCAGAGCAGAGGAAAAAACGGCTGTCACCGAAGGCACAACCGAGGAGATCACAGATCCCTCAAAGGCTTCGGCGGACAGACCGTGTTTGTCTAAAATCATATTCAGTTTTTTTCTATATCCGGCATCAGACAGGGGACGGCGGGACGATATCTTCTCAATAAAGAGCAGCTTATTTCCCTGAAATCCCCCGATGCCGATCGTAGTATTTCCGATGTCGATTGTCAGTACCACGGGTATACTCCTGTTATGCTGCAGACTCTGCTTTCTGATATACAGGAATGACTTTTGCCTTGATCAGTGCCAGCCCTACCGCTCCGGTCAGAAACGTGGATGCACACATCTCGAAGATCGCATTCACACCTACAAAAGAGCAGATGAATAAAATCGCGTTTTTACCACCCATCAGTCCCTGCACATAGGAAGTATTGCCGAACAGCAGTACTAAAAGGGACATGAAAAATGCGGTGTTGAAAAATGCGCTGCAAAATCCGGTGATCATGCAGGCGATTCTGTCTCCTACGGCTTTGCGGCTGTAACGGAAGACATATCCCAACAGAAATCCGTCCAGAAGTCTGGGGATGAAACGCTGGATGAAGGCCAACACAGGGTTGATGCCAAAAAGCATTGCTCCCATGGCGCTGGTGCCTCCCACGCCGATGCATTGCAAAAAGCTGGTCAATCCGAATACTGCTCCCATGGCGGCTCCGCCTACAGGGCCAAGAGTGATTGCAGCCAGTGCAACGGGGATGACATTGAAGGTGATTGCCAGGGGGCCGATGTTCAGGTACCCGAGCGGGGTATAAGCCATCAGCAAAAGTACCGCAGCAAACAATCCCATCAACGTGAGTCGCATTGTCTTACTTTGTTTGTTCATATGAAATTTTCCTCCTTGTTACCATTCTCCCTCTGGGAGATACAATACAAGCTGCCCCGGTGATTCGGGACACTCCTACTGTTTATATCATATCCCGGACAAAAAGAAAAGTGATATTTGCATAAAATATGCACTTATGGTATTTTAGGAGTACAGTTTTGAAGTATTTTTGATAAATCAGGCAAAAGGAGACGACTATGCTGAAGGGAAAGACCGTAGTTCTGGCAATCTCGGGAAGTATTGCTGCATATAAAATGGCCAATGTAGCGCGGATGCTGTTAAAACAGCACTGTGATGTGGAAGTGCTGATGACACAGAATGCCACGCAGTTCATTAACCCCATTACTTTTGAAAGTCTGACGGGACATAAATGTCTGGTGGACACCTTTGACCGCAATTTCCAGTACAGTGTGGAACATGTGGCACTGGCAAAGCGGGCGGATGTGGTTCTGGTGGCACCGGCTTCTGCCAATGTGATCGGCAAGATTGCAAACGGCATCGCAGATGATATGTTGACTACTACGGTCATGGCATGTCCCTGCAAGAAGATTGTGTCCCCTGCCATGAATCATAATATGTATCACAACCCCATCGTGCAGGATAATATCGAAAAATTAAAGCATTTCGGCTATGAGATCATCACTCCGGCCACGGGAATGCTGGCCAACGGCGATATCGGTGACGGCAGAATGCCGGAGGAGTCCGTACTGTTCGAAGCCGTGGTGAAGGAGATCGCCTGCGAGAAGGATCTGGCGGGCAAAAAGGTGCTGATCTCCGCAGGTGCCACCAGAGAACCCATTGACCCGGTGCGTTTTATCACGAATCACTCCAGTGGAAAAATGGGTTATGCCCTGGCGAGAGCTGCAATGCACCGCGGCGCAGAAGTGACGGTGGTGGCAGCCCATACGGATGTGGAGCCGCCTTTGTTTGTAAATGTGGTGCCGGTACAGACGGCAGAAGAGATGTACGATGCAATCGTGTCCAGAGCGCAGGACTATGATTTTGTCATCAAGGCAGCAGCCGTGGCAGACTACACCCCGGCAGTGACAGCAGACAATAAGATTAAGAAAAAAGACGGAGACATGTCGATCCCTCTGGTGCGGACGAAGGATATTTTGAAGACCCTTGGGGAAAACAAGAGACCGGGACAGATTTTGTGTGGATTTTCCATGGAGACGGAAAATGTACTGGAGAATTCCCGGAAGAAGCTGGAGAGCAAGCACTGTGACATGATCTGTGCCAACAGTTTGAAGAGCGCAGGAGCGGGCTTTGGCACGGACACCAATATTGTGACACTGATCACAAAGAATTCCGAGGAGAGCCTGGAACTGATGAGCAAGGAACAGGTGGCACATAAAATTCTGGATAAGTTGCTTGCAATAGTTCAGCCATAGAACAGCAGAACGAATGCGAGGGGGCTTGCACACAAAGCGTTAATTCTGTAGAAAAATCATTTGCTTCTATGCAAAAAGATGGTATGATAGAAGCAATGATGTATAGCCGCGTAGACGGCGGATTGAGAGGACGAAATGGACAAGATTATTTTGACAGGTGACAGACCTACCGGAAGATTACATGTGGGACATTATGTAGGCTCCCTGAGAAGACGTGTAGAGCTGCAGAATTCCGGTGAATATAAGAAAACTTTTATCATGATCGCAGATGCACAGGCACTGACGGACAATATCGAGAATCCCGAGAAGGTGCGTCAGAATATTATCGAAGTGGCGCTGGACTACATGTCCTGCGGACTGGATCCCAGTAAGGCAACAATCTTCATCCAGTCTCAGATTTCCGAGCTGTGTGAACTGACCTTCTATTACATGGATTTGGTAACCGTAGCCAGATTACAGAGAAACCCGACCGTAAAGAGTGAGATTCAGATGCGTAACTTCGAAGCCAGCATCCCTGTGGGATTTTTTACCTATCCCATCAGCCAGGCTTCCGATATTACCGCTTTCAAGGCGACCACCGTTCCCGTAGGTGGTGATCAGCTGCCCATGATCGAACAGACCAGAGAGATCGTACACAAATTCAACACCGTATATGCACCGGTACTGGTAGAGCCCAAGGCATTGTTGCCTGAAAATGAGGCATGTCAGCGACTGCCCGGCATCGATGGCAAGGCGAAAATGAGTAAATCCCTTGGCAACTGCATCTATCTGGCAGACAGCGCAGACGATGTACGCACCAAGATCATGAGCATGTACACCGATCCCGAGCATCTGTTGGTCAGCGATCCCGGACATCTGGAGGGCAACACGGTATTCACTTACCTGGATGCTTTCTGCAAGCCGGAGCACTTCGAGAGATACCTGCCGGATTACGCAAATCTGGACGAGTTAAAGGCGCATTATACCAGAGGCGGTCTGGGTGACGTGAAGGTGAAGAAGTTCCTGAACAACGTAATGCAGGAGACCTTGGAGCCCATCCGTAACCGTAGAAAAGAACTGGAGAAGGATATTCCCGCAGTATATGAGATCCTGAAGAAGGGCAGTGACGAGGCCCGTGAAGTGGCAGCACAGACCCTGTCTGAGGTAAAGAGCGCTATGCGTATCAATTACTTCGACGATGCAGAACTGATCCGTATGCAGAGTGAGAAGTACGAAGGACAATAAGAATAGTAAAAGATAACAAAAGGACGTTTCCGGAAAAACCGGAAGCGTCCTTTTTTGGGGGATTAATTGCTGTAATCTACGTATATGGAATTTTTTCCAAAGTATTGGGCGGTCTTTTTACTGGTGGGATCCTCCGGGTCTCCGGGGAGATCACCGGTATAGATCATGGCAGGCTGATGGATAAACGGCGTCAGAACCACATCCGTAATCTCCGGATTATTCAACAGAAGCAGTCGTTCTTCGTATTCTGCAGCATAGGCAGCGGCTTCCCCGTCTGCCAGCACCTGGATCGCTTTTGCGGCGGAGGTCTCCTGCCATACTCCGGTGAAAAGGATGACGGCCAACAGGACCGTCATGGCGACATAACGGGCAATTTTCAACTTGCCGAGGACCGACATTTTCTCCGGAGTATTCTGACGCATTTGCAGCTTCCGGACTATATATCCGAGCCAGTAGAAGAACACAGCAAAACTGATCAGCAGAAACGTATAGTAGACAATGGCTACGGCCCGGCCGGGTCCTGTGGAGTTCATGGTATAGAACAGAGGACAGGACATGGAGCAGAACAATCCGTAGGAATATCCGGTAAAAAGGAGGGGATGGGAGAAAAACCCTCCGTTTTTCTTCTGTAAAATGCGCAGGAAGACCGGCAGCAGAAGCAGGGCGGCAAGCAGCCACCACAGTCCGGTCCAGGCGAAGGTATAGCGGACACCCTGCAACAGGCACTTTGCAATGGCTTTCCATGCGGGAATTTTCCACATGCCGTCCTGCCGCACCTGATTGCCGGGGGCCATGGCACTGACGGCAAAAGATAGCAGGAGAACAGCGGAGGTAATTCCGCAGACATAAGTCTTTTTATTTCTCTGCAATAGCAGTAGAAAGGTTACGGTTACCACAAACAGCATGCAGGGGAGAAGGGACACGTAATTGCCACCGCCTAAGAAAATTGCGAACAGGAGAAGCGGAAGCATCAGTATCTTTTTCCCATTGTACAGGTAGCGAAGCAATGTGCCCAGGAAAAACAGGGTCACGGCAAAGAAACCGGTGTAATACATGGAGCCGTTGTACCAGTAAAAGCTGTCGCTCTGAAAGGCCACTGTCTGGATGCACAGGAAACTGAATACTGAGGAAATCGTGATCCATTCCCCACATGTCCCCGGCAGAAAATGGCAGACCAGAGGCCGTAGCAGATAGAAAATGCTGCCGCACAGCAAAAGAAGGATCACAAAAGTCACCAGATGATAGGCGGTATTGGAGAAGGCATTGGGCGCAAGATACATCAGAAACAGCGCTGAATAGGTTCCCTGCCAGATCTGATAGCTTTTGGCGACACCGGCACAGGCGGCGGAAATGGCCTGTGGTATGCTTCCGGTCTGCTGCCAGACCAGATGGGCTTCCGCACCGTAATAATAATCATCCCAGGTGGGATAATTGTAACGCCCCAGCCATACCAGAGGAACCAGGCTGGCGAGCAGGACCGCGAGGAAAATATAAGGTTTCCATTTGGCAAGTTTATTTTTCATAGAGAATATAACTCCTGAGAGGTTTTTATAATGCTACAGTCAGTATAACATACCTGCAAAGACAGGAAAAGGTACTTGTTTTGCAAAAGAGGGAAGTATATAATCAGCTTAAAGATGGCGGAAGGAGGGCATGCCATGGAAGAAAAGGGTGTCAGAGACCGGAAAAGGGAACCGGAAGAATATAATTTTGACTATGAAGAACTTGCGGATGCAGAGGTGGATTCTGAACAGGCGGGACGACGTGATGATGCTGTATGGGAAACAACCTGTGATACAGAGGATCCGTATACTGTGGAATCGGAGGACTTTACGGAGGATGAGGACTATGGGGAGTATCCGGAAGGGGATGACCTGGATGACTTCGACGAGGGGGACGGGATTGGCTTCCGGTTCCGGCCATGGATGATTCCGGCTTTTGCGGGCATGATGGTTCTGGCGGTCCTGATCTGTATTCCGCTGTGGAAACTGAGCCATCATGACAGAACTACGGAAAATAATGAATTCGCGGCGGTGACAACAGAAGCGCAGAGCTCAGAACAGGCTTCTGCAGAGACCCCGGAGACCGGGATCGCATCGGAAAAGGTGGCAACGGCGGAACCGGAGACTACACAAATCCCCGAGACGGTTACTCCGGAGCCTGCGGCAGCAGTGACAGAAGCACCGCAACCGACACCTACACAGGCTCCGGAAGCACAGCCGCAGCCGACAGAGGCACCGGTGGCAACCGAAGTCCCCGCTACCAATAATACGGGAGATGCTCTTGCGGAGGGAAATTCCATGACGTTCGGTGATGTGAACGAGACGGTCACTGCCAAGGATGTGAGTAATCTTCGCAGTACACCCTATACCGGAGATGAGGGCAATGTGGTAGGGCAGCTGAAGAACGGAGAGACTCTGGTACGCACCGGAAGGAACGATTCCACCGGATGGTCCAGACTGGAATACAACGGTCAGACGGTTTATGCAGTATCAGCATATCTGACCACGGATCTTACCTATAAGACCCCGGAGAAGCCGACATATCCCAACCGCGTCAGCACCCAGGACGGCAGAGTGATCGTCTTTACGGATTGTGATGATTATATTACCCCCAAAGATCTGATCAATCTGCGGACGGAACCAAGCACCAGCGAGGGAGAGAGCACTGTACGTACCCAGGTGCGGAACGGAACCAATCTGCATCGTACCGGCTACAGTGAAGGATCTGGCTGGTCCAGAGTGGAGTACAACGGTGAGATCCTGTATGCCGTGACCAGCTATGTGATCTCTGGCAGTGCTCCGGAATGACCGACGTATTCGGAAGATAGAATGTAAAAGAAGCTGTACCGTAGGGTGCAGCTTCTTTTACATTAAGATTCTATATAGAGAAAAGTATAAGGGGATAGCAAAAATTATTTCGGTCTTACGGTAAGTCTCTGGATCAGACCGTTTTCATCGGTCTCACGAACCGTGGCGATGGCCATGATGTTGTAGCCTCCGAAGTTGGCAATGAACTCGGCCTGCTCATCATTTACGACCTCAGCATCCAGAATGGAGTAGCGGCGGAAACCGAATTTGTTACGGAAGAACATATTGATGGCCTCTTTTCCGTAGATATGATATTCCTGCTGGGAAGCGGAGGTGGTACAATAGTCACACAGAATGCCATCAGGGGTGAACAACTCTGCAAGTCCGGCAAAATCTTTATTTTCCATAGCTTCTACATATTTTTCAATGGGTCTCATAGCGTGTTCCTCCTTAATATACCTTTTCAGAATTTAACAGTGCGTCAGTACCGCCGTCTACGAACATGATGTTGCCGTTGACACCTCTGGCGGAATCGGATGCCAGGAATACCATCACCTCAGCGATCTCTTCGGGAGCCATCAGACATTCCTGACCGTACTTGGTGGGAATGGGAAGGGCATTCAGTGCCATTTTCGCGGTGGTGCTCATGGTAGCGGTCATGGCAGTATGTACGTTGCCGGGAGCTACCGCATTGATGCGGACACCGTTGGCAGCCCAGGTAGCAGAGACTCTGCGGACCCATCTGGCCAGAGCATATTTGGTGGATACATAGAGACTGTTGCCCACGGAGAGGTTAGTGGAATCCATGGAGGATACCAGGCTTAATACTCTCTTTTCATCACCGATATTGTTCAGCAGATCTACGATATCTTTACGTCCCGCACCCTGGGAAATGGTGTTGGATACGGTGACTACGCAGCTGCCGTGTTTTTTCTTAAGGAGGTCATAGACGCCCTTTGCAATGGCTACGGTTCCGAAATAGTTCAGGGAAATGATCAGTTCCAGATTGCCGCAGGCACCGGAGACACCGGCATTGCAGATCATGCCGTCCAGACCTTCGGGATGCAGCTCATGCAGCTTGTCTACAGCGGCCTGTCTTCCTTCCGGGGTTGCCAGGTTCACGCAGATATCGCCGTCCTTCAGATCGATATTGATGACTTCGTGTCCTTTTTGAAGTAACAGTTCTTTTGTCTTGGCGCCGATTCCGCTGGATGCGCCGGTGATTGCATATACGCCCATGTTAAATCCTCCCTTGTTTTCCGAAGGAAAATCCTGCTCTTCTTGAGGAGCTGCCCTCTTGAGGAGTCACCCCCTTGGCGGGGGGAGAATCTGTCCTTCCTGCTTGCTTTTACTTTATGAGTTCATTATAATAAAATCTGATATCTTTTAAATAACCAAAATAAGAAAAAATGAGGATACCAGATGCTGACCTATGATCTGACTGCCCGTGGCAGAAAAACCATGTATGAATACTTATATGAAGCGATGAAAGCTGACATCTTGAGCGGCCGGCTGACTGCCGGTGAGAAGCTTCCTTCGAAGCGGGCGTTTGCCGAGCACTTACAGGTCAGTGTCAAGACCGTGGAGAATACCTATGAACAGCTGCTGCTGGAGGGCTATATCCGGTCGGAGGAAAAGAGAGGGTATTTTGTCAACCGTCTGGAAGTGAAGAACGTCTCCGCCCCAGCCTATGCATCCTTTGTGACCCGTTTCCGGGAGGAAGAATATCTGGCGGATCTGACGGCCAACAATATTCAATATGATAAGTTCCCCTTTGCCACCTGGGCGAAGATCATGCGGCAGACCCTGACGGATTATGATACGTCTCTGCTTAAGACGGTTCCTTTTAACGGAGTGGAAAAACTAAGGGT
>OGFD01001428.1_pt1 | contig 11539 bp, 6 predicted proteins | sample 1570851 | NCBI WGS metagenome assembly OGFD01 (sample SAMEA2582077, study PRJEB24529) | metagenome | biome: Human gut stool | place: China | collected 2011
AAAAATATCATTAAGAGAATTTGGGGAGCAATTTCATCTTTCTGAAAAATATATATCCAGATATTTTAAGGAGCATTTTCATATTACACTTTCACAATATGTGGCGTATTTACGGTTAGAGTATGCAAAACAGCTGTTGCAAGACACCGATATTTCTGTTACAGAGATAGCAATGCGGAGCGGTTATCAAAATATAAGCTATTTTATCAGAAGTTTTAAAAAAACATACGGAGTTTCTCCGTTAAAATACAGAAAAAAGCAAGTTGACTGTATGCAATAACATTGTATTGGCCGCGTTAGCTCTGATTTTGTAACGTTTTACGTTTTATGGAGGAAAATGATAATGTCAAAAGATGAATATTTAATTACAGATGCTCCTATTAAAGCACTGACTGTATTTGCAATGCCTATGATTCTGGGCAGCTTCTTTCAACAGGTATACAATATGGCAGATTCAATCATTGTTGGTCAGTATGTCGGTGCTCCTGCACTTGCGGCAGTTGGCGCCTGTGCCGCACTGACAAATGTTTTTATCTGTATAGCACTTGGTGCCGGGGTAGGGGCGGGAGTGCTCGTAAGTCGCTATTTTGGAGCCCAAAATTATAGCAAAATGAAAACAATTGTATCAACATCCTTGATCAGTTTTTTGATTTTAAGCGTACTTTTGGGTAGCTTTGGTTTTTGTTTTTCACATTCAATGATGAATTTATTACAGACACCAACTGATATACTGGAGGAAGCAGTGTTGTACCTCCGCGTTTATTTTGTGGGATTTCCGTTTCTGTTTATGTATAACATTCTTTCAACGATGTTTAACTCAATCGGTGAATCGAAGATTCCGTTAGGCCTTTTGATAGTTTCTTCTATTTTGAATATTTTTATGGACTTTTGGCTGGTGGCCGGTCTTGGTCTGGGTGTGTTCGGTGCCGCTCTCGCAACTCTTATTGCACAGGGAATTTCCGCCGTGTTCTCGCTTTTGATTTTCTTTAGCCGGATGCGTCGATATAAAAGTCCCTTTAACTGGTTTGACAGGCAGGAACTATCTTCTATGCTTCAAATTGCCGTTCCGTCTGTTCTGCAGCAGTCTACAGTGTCAATTGGTATGATGATCGTACAGGCTGTTGTAAATCCATTCGGTACGCAGGCGCTTGCAGGTTATGCAGCAACGATGAGAGTAGAGAATGTTTTTTCATTGATATTCGTATCCATTGGTAATGCAGTTTCACCATACGTTTCCCAGAACTATGGTGCAAAGAAAATTGAACGTATCAAAAAAGGATATCATGCTGCGTTGGTGTTGGATGTATGTTTTGCAGTGCTTGCTTTTGTAGTTATTGAAACACTGCACACACAAATTTCTTCGCTATTTCTTGGTAAAGATGGAACTGCTTTGGCGTATCAAGTATCTGGCGATTATATGAGATGGCTTGGTTATTTTTTCATTTTTATGGGTATTAAGATGGCAACTGACGGAGTCCTTCGCGGACTTGGAATTATGCGTCCGTTTCTCATTGCAAATATGGTAAACCTTGCGATACGCTTGTCGGTTGCATTGATTTTTGCACCCCGTTTCGGTATTGCGTTTGTCTGGCTTGCTGTACCGGCCGGCTGGCTTGCAAACTTTCTGATTTCGTATGTGGCACTTAGAAAAAGCTGGAGAATTCAACTAAAATTATACAGCAATTAATACGGGAAAAGAAGTTGGAATGATATAAAAGAATTTGAGTGATTAAAATCGATTTATACGTTTGTAAGAGATGAAATTTTAAAATGTTTATAAATAATCGGTAGATGCTGTTGGATAGATTGTTAAGGGAGGTAGGAAATGAACAAGATTATATACAGAAAGACTACAAAAGCTGATATGAAAATTCTGATGAAGCTGAGACTTGAAATGCTTAGAGAAGTGAATGGCTTGTCCGGTGAGTATGAATATGACGAGAATTTTATCTTTGAGAGCAGAAGATATTTTGAGTCAGGGGAACAGACTACGGTTATTGCGTCTGATGGAGAAACTCTTGTAGGCTGTGCAAGCTTATCCTATACATGGATTATGCCAACCTTTTCGCATCCAACAGGTAATCGGGCGCATTTAATGAATGTCTATACTCGCGCAGATTATAGAAGAAGAGGAATTTCTAAGAAAATGGTTGAGATTTTGATTGATGAGGCAAAAGAAAATGGTGTGACAGAAATAAGCCTGGATGCAACAGAGATGGGAAGACCGTTGTATGAATCGTTAGGGTTTAAAGCATCTGATTCGTGTATGGTGATGGATTTGGAGGGGGGATATTGATGAAGATCATAGAGTGTGGTTTTATCCGTTCACATAGCGTACCACATTTTTTTACAGATAATTACGACCATCCAATATATGAAGATGGAGTACAATTGGTGGATATGATATATTTGAAGAAAACATTTTAGTGTGTAGTGAGTGAAGGAAGTTCAATCGTTTGGATGAAATAAAGAATTTTGTTTGTTTATGTTACTGTATGAATGAACCGCTTATTTATAGCCTCCTATTGTATGAAAACGTGTTTCTTATTTTTTACAATTAAAGAGTACGTTCTTAATAAGCGTACTTTCGGTTTATAATAAACTTTTTGATAGTTTATTATAAACGGTATCAGAGTTTATTAAAAACTATTTTTTTCGTTTTTCGGAAATGGATTAAATGTTTTGCGCAAAAATACAAACAAAATAGGGCAATAATCGTTAGACTATTGCCCTATATCATATCTATCCTGATACTAAAACATATCAGTCTGAATGCTATTTATGTATCTATTTTTCTTATATTACTCATGCTGTTTATCACTTTTATTTCTTCAAAGATACAAAATAAAAAGTCGTTTGTCAAGTATTCCAGAAGAAAAGCAGATTATTCACGCACGGCTGAGATAATAAGGGGACTATCAGTAAGCTTCACTGACGTGTTGCATTTTCCAGCTCAAAAATGAGAAAAATTCAGATTTGAGATATTCGTAAATTAGTGATTACCAATAACGGGATTTCCCCTCATGCCGCAGTGGCATGGGTAGGAGAATCGAACGACTAATTCAAAGCTTAAATGAAAAAGCCGTGATTTCCTCATTTTCAAATTTCAAAGTGAAAAGAATTGGTTCAAACTTTTTATAATACCTACATATGATTAACGTCTCAACTCTTTTTCATTTCTTTTGGGTATTTTTCCACATTTCAGTTCCCCGTACCTTTGCAACTGAAAAATTTATTAATCATTATCTATCAATATTAAGTATGAAAATTTTAAACTTTTGGACAGTTGCTCTTATGGCACTATCATTTTCAACAACATTTGTTTCTTGCGGTGACGACAACGATATAAATCTTGCAAAGGAAATTGCCGGCACTTATAATGGATATTCAGTCGGTGAATGCGATATGTTCTCAGACTATTTGTTGGGCGATCAATCCAGCGCAACAATAACCGGTAACGAAGACGGTAGCATTAATTTGGTATATAAATCCGGTTCAGGTGATTTCCGCCTGAATAATTTAAAACTTTCCTCGAAATCTTTCAGTGGTTCAGGTGAAGTGGTGATGTCCATGGGTAGTGGCACAGGTAGTAGTTATAACTACACACTGGAAGGTAGTGTAAATGAATCCAAAGTGTTAACCTTGAAGACTAATGTAGATATTCCGACACCCATGGGAGAAATGGAAATCGTGTTCATGCAAGGAGAAACACCGATAACTTATAATATAGCTGCTACCTATCAGTATAACAGTTCATTGTCTATCAGTGTTGGAGATACATCCTACGGCACAACTGATGAATGTAAAGCTGTTATCAAACGTGTATCGGACACAACGGTAGACATTACTTTAAGCGGTTTCGCTAACTTGTCAGGTGCCGGTGGTCATATGAGTTTAGGTAATTTCACTATTAGTGGAGTCAATGTAACAGCCGGAGCAAACGGAACCTATTCACTCAGCCTGGGAGAATATGAATCTACCGACAGCAATGGAAAAGCTATCACAGGAGAAAGCCTGAGCGGTACAATCGCAGCAGACGGTACTGCTACTATTAACACTGACTTCAAGCCAGGTAGTATGCCGATAGCTATTTCCACAGTCTTTACAGGAAGTGATACAGCAAGTGCAGAATAAACAATCTAAATGAAAGAAATGAAAAGAAGCAATAACACTATTTTTAAATATACAATGATACTGGGAGCGGCTATGTCGCTCTCAGCTTGTAATGGATTATTTGAGAATATTTATGACGCCCCCACAGAAACTGAAATGGAAATCAAAGAAAATAGTTTCTCACAAATCAAAACTGTTGAGTACACAGAGTGGGCATATATTGATTTTTCCGGTCGTAAAGTTACCACAGTCAAAATCGGGAAAGAATATGAAAGCGAAATACCCGATAATTGGGATATCGCCATTCATCGCTATGATATAAAAACGAATGAAGGGGCAGCTTACCAAACGAGCTACACAAGTTTTGATGCCCTGAAAGCAAACGGAAAATTGCCTGATGACAAAGACTTTGTTAAAGATGAATGGACAACGGACAAGATTGCTATTGATATGTCCGGCATGATGGAAGGAAATATTGTCTATACCGACTCTTATTATAACAGTGTCCTATCCACCTGGCTGAATGTAGATACTTCGACTATGCCACCTATCTACACAATGTCCAATCAGGTCTACCTGATACGACTGAAAGACAACACCTATGCAGCCATTCGTTTTACCAACTATACCAATGCCAAAGGTATAAAGGGATACATCGACTTCGACTTCCTATATCCATTTGATTTCGAAAAAAATAACTAAGAAAACAATAACAAAGAATGAAACCTACATTTATAATATTACTATTTTCCTTTATAGCAACTTGCTCCACATTTGCACAACAATCCAGTAATTATGTCAGCGGACGTGTAACTGATACAAACGGGGAACCCCTTCCCGGCGCCACAATCTCTATAAAAGGAAAAGGAACTGGAGCCGTCACCACATCCGACGGAACATACACATTGCAACTGCCCGGAACTGGCTCGTATATCATTACCGCCTCTTACGTAGGTTATCAAACTGTAGAAAAGAAATTCACAACGGACGAAAACAAAAAACTAAGTTTCCGTCTATCCGAAAATCAATTTGACTTAGGAACGGTAGTAGTTACCGGTACCCGTACTCCCAAACTGCTGAAAGATGCACCTATCATTACACGGGTGATTACCTCGGAAGATATTAAAAAGGTAAATGCCAATAATGTAGCCGACTTGTTAAAGACTGAACTTCCCGGCATTGAATTCACTTTTGCTATGGACCAGCAAACCTCTATCAATATGCAAGGCTTCGGCGGAAACTCTGTATTATTTCTTGTAGACGGGGAACGTTTGGCCGGTGAAACGCTAAATAACGTAGACTACGACCGTCTGAACCTTGATAATGTAGAACGCATCGAGATTGTGAAAGGTGCAGCATCCACCCTTTACGGTTCAAGCGCTATCGGAGGGGTTATCAACATCATTACACGCGAATCGGATGACCCATGGAATTTAAATCTTAATTCACGCTTCTCCGAGCACAATGACCATCGATATGGTGGTACTGTGGGATTCAATGCAGGTAAATTCAACAGCCTGACCAATGTACAATATAATAATGTAGATACGTATGGCGTAGATAATCCGGGAGATTTCTCAACTGTATTCGGAAGCCGAGTATGGAACTTCAAGGAACGGCTGATCTATCACCCATTGGAAACACTAAAACTGACCGCAAGAGCCGGGTATTATTTCCGTGAACGTAATAAACCGGGAGACACTCAAGACAGATACCGGGATTTCAACGGTGGGCTAAAAGCAAATTATACATTCAACACATTAAGTAATCTTGAAGTCGGTTACACTTTCGACCAATATGACAAAAGTGATTACCAGGTACTCTATAAAAATGATGTACGTGATTATAGCAATGTGCAGCATAATGTACACGCTCTTTATAATTACACTTTCAATGAAAAACATACGTTGACTGTCGGAGCCGATTACCTTCGCGATTATCTGATGTCTTACCAATTCACTGATAACGCTAACTATATCATGCATACAGCAGATGCTTTCGGACAATTCGACTGGAATCCGACTGAAAGACTAAATGTAATCGCCGGATTACGGTTCGATTATTTCTCCGACTCCAATGTTCGTCATTTATCCCCGCATTTGGGAATGATGTATAAGATTGGTAACTGTTCATTGAGAGGTTCTTATTCACAAGGATTCCGCTCACCGACTTTAAAAGAAATGTATATGGTGTTCAATATGGCAAACATGATGATGATTTATGGAAATCCTGATCTTAAATCAGAAACAAGCCACAACTTCTCCCTGTCTGCCGAGTACACAAAAAACCGTTACAATTTTTCTGTAACAGGATATTATAATCTGGTACACAACCGTATTAACACAGTTTACAGCGATGATCCCAAAGGACAAATATATACCAATACCGACAAAGTGGGCATTGCAGGAGTGGACGCTAACATCTCTGCCAAATACCCCTGTGGATTAGGATTTCGTATGTCATACACTTACATCCATGAATTTATGCGTGACGGGCAGAAAAAATTCACAGATACGCGCCCGCATACGGCAACTGTAAGAGTAGACTGGGGCGAAAACCTAGATAAAGTAGATTTCAATTATTCACTCAACGGACGCATCTTGTCAGAAGTAAAAACAAACGTATACAACGATAGCTTCAACAACCCTGCTGCCGGAAGCACTGCTGTTACGTACCCGGGATATATGATTTGGGATTTAACCTTCTCGGTGGGAGTATTCAAAGGTGTGAATATGAATCTGGCTATTAATAACTTGTTTAACTATGTACCGGATTATTATTATTTCAATTCACCCACTACGACAGGAGCTAATCTGACACTAGGTCTTTCGTTGGATATAGATCGGTTCTTCAAAAAATAAACAACAATAAAACTACATACAAAGCTAAAAATAAGAGAAATGAAAAAGAAAAGTAAAATCATCTTAGGTGTGTGCATCGTTGCAGCCGTCCTGATAGGCATATCTATCTGGAATGCCTGGTTCAGCGCCACAAAGATTGCTTTCGTCAACTTCCAGACCATACAGCAGGGAAGCATATCGAAAGCAAATGACAATTCATTCATCAAACTCAGCGAAGTATCGCTTGCCAACCTCGACCGCCTGTCAAATTATGATATGGTATTTGTTAACGGCATGGGGCTGCGTATCGTTGAAGAACAGCGTCAGCAAATACAGCAGGCAGCAGACAAAGGCGTCCCTGTGTACACATCAATGGCCACCAATCCTACCAACAATATCTGTAACCTCGATAGTGTACAACAGAATCTGATACGCCGCTATCTGAGCAATGGCGGAAAAACAAACTACAGGAATATGTTGAACTACATCCGTAAAGCCATTGATGGAAAAACATATTCCACAACTGAAATGGAAGACCCGGTAGAAAGGCCGAGCGATATGTTGTATCATGCCGGAATCAGTAATCCGGACGATGAGCTGGAATTTCTCACAGTTACCGACTATGAGAAATTTATGAAAGACAACAACCTCTACAAAGAAGGAGCTCGAAGAATTATAATTACCGGACAAATGGCAGATGCTACCGACCTCATCAAAGCTCTCGAAAAAGAAGGCTACAACGTTTATCCGGTTCAGTCAATGACAAGATTCATGTCGTTTATTGATGAAGTGCAGCCTGACGCTGTTATTAATATGGCTCACGGACGCATGGGGGATAGAATGGTAGATTATCTGAAAACTAAGAATATTCTGCTTTTTGCCCCACTCACGATCAACAGCCTTGTGGATGAATGGGAAAACGATCCGTTGGGTATGTCCGGTGGTTTTATGTCACAAAGCATTGTGACACCGGAAATAGATGGCGCTATCCGCCCCTTTGCCCTTTTTGCACAATATGAAGACAAAGAAGGATTACGCCACTCATACGCCATTCCCGAACGACTGAAAACATTCGTTTCCACTATCAACAACTATCTGAATCTGAAAACAAAGCCTAATAAAGACAAAAAGGTTGCTATCTACTATTACAAAGGACCGGGACAAAATGCCTTGACGGCTGCCGGAATGGAAGTAGTACCTTCGCTCTACAATCTCTTGCTTCGCATGAAACAGGAAGGTTATAATGTGTCAGGACTTCCTGCCAATGCACAAGAACTTGCAAAAATGATACAAGCACAAGGTGCAGTATTCAACTCGTATGCAGAGGGAGCTTTTGACGAGTTCATGAAAAACGGAAATCCGGAATTAATTACAAAAGAACAATATGAAAGCTGGGTGAAAGAATCGCTTCGTCCTGAAAAATATGCAGAAGTCGTTGCTGCCGACGGAGAGTTTCCCGGAAACTATATGGTCACTTCGGACGGATGTTTGGGCGTAGCCCGGTTACAGTTCGGTAATATCGTGTTAATGCCACAGAATGCAGCAGGAAGTGGAGACAATTCTTTTCAGGTAGTTCATGGAACGAATGCTGCTCCTCCGCATACTTATATCGCTTCTTATTTATGGATGCAGCACGGTTTCAAAGCTGATGCACTCATTCATTTCGGAACACATGGCAGTTTGGAATTCACTCCTAAAAAACAAGTTGCCCTATGCAGCAATGACTGGCCGGACCGTCTGGTCGGAGCTGTTCCTCACTTTTATCTCTATTCTATCGGAAATGTAGGTGAAGGAATGATGGCAAAACGCCGTTCGTATGCGACACTGCAATCTTACCTTACTCCTCCTTTCCTCGAAAGTAGCGTGCGCGGTATCTATCGTGAGCTTATGGAGAAAATCAAGATTTACAATAACTCCGCAAAAGAGAATAAAGAGCAGGAATCGCTGGCCATCAAAGCATTGACAGTAAAAATGGGAATCCACCGGGATTTAGGTCTGGACAGCATCACCAACAAGCCTTATACAGAGGATGAAATCGCCCGTATAGAAAACTTCGCCGAAGAATTGGCTACAGAAAAAATCACCGGGCAACTTTATACTATGGGTGTTCCGTATGAACCGGAACGGATTACTTCTTCTGTTTACGCAATGGCAACAGAACCTATCGCATACAGCCTTTTGGCTCTTGACAAGCAACGTGGAAAAGCTACGAACGCTATCAACAAACACCGGAGTCTTTTTACACAGCAATATCTAAATCCTGCCCGCCAGTTAGTAGAAAAGCTGATAACCAATCCTGCACAGGCAACAGACGAACTGATCTGCCGTACTGCCGGAATTACTCCTCAGGAACTGGCTAAAGCACGCCAAATAGAAGCTGACCGGAATGCTCCGAAAGGAATGATGGCGATGATGATGGCTGCCGCAGCCAAACAAGATAAAGATGATAAGAACAAGACAATGGGAGGACATCCTGCACAGCAAAGTGAAAAGTCCCTTCATGGGAAAATTCCCGAAAGCATGAAAGAAGCCATGAAGAAAATGGGCACTAACATGGATCCGGGAAAAGCTCCTAAAGAGTATAGCAAAGAAGATATAGAGTTTTCTTTGGCAGTCACAGAAGTGGAACGCACTATTAAGAATATAGGAAACTATAAAAATGCACTTTTGACAAGTCCTGAAGAAGAACTGGCTAGTCTGATGAATGCATTGAAAGGAGGCTACACCACCCCTACCCCGGGAGGTGACCCCATAGCTAATCCGAATACATTGCCTACCGGACGCAATATGTACGCTATCAACGCTGAAGCGACTCCTACTGAATCGGCATGGGAAAAAGGGATTGCTTTAGCCAAACAAACGATTGATACGTACAAACAACGTCATAACGATTCTATACCACGGAAAGTAAGCTATACACTCTGGTCCTCCGAGTTCATCGAAACCGGGGGAGCAACGATTGCTCAAGTCCTTTATATGCTTGGTGTAGAACCTGTTCGTGATGCTTTCGGCCGTGTCAGCGATTTAAAATTGATTCCTTCGGCAGAACTGGGTCGTCCGCGTATTGATGTGGTAGTTCAGACCTCCGGACAACTTCGTGACCTTGCCGCCTCCCGTCTTTTCCTGATTAACCGTGCGGTAGAAATGGCTGCCGGTGCCAAAGATGATAAATACGAGAACCAAGTAGCGACAAGTGTAATTGAGGCTGAACGGGTATTGACAGAAAAAGGATTGAGCCCGAAAGACGCCCGGGAGATTTCAACTTTCCGCATATTCGGAGGAATAAACGGCATGTACGGTACCGGTATTCAGGAAATGGTGGAATCCGGTGACCGTTGGGAAAATGAATCGGAACTTGCTACTACCTATCTCAATAATATGGGAGCTTATTACGGTAGTGAAAAGAACTGGGAAGTTTTCCAAAAATTTGCTTTTGAAGCAGCATTGACACGTACAGATGTAGTAGTACAGCCACGTCAAAGCAATACTTGGGGTGCCTTAAGCCTTGACCATGTATATGAGTTTATGGGAGGCATGAATCTTGCCGTTCGCAATGTGACCGGTAAAGATCCGGACGCTTACCTCAGCGACTATCGCAATCGTAATAACATGAAAATGCAGGAACTTAAAGAAGCTGTCGGTGTAGAAAGTCGTACGACTATTCTCAATCCGGTCTATATTAAAGAGAAAATGAAAGGAGGAGCTTCTTCCGCAAGTGAATTTGCAGAAGTTATCACCAACACTTACGGTTGGAATGTGATGAAACCTGCCGCCATTGATAAAGAACTTTGGGATAATATCTATAATGTATATGTAAAAGACGAGCTTAACCTGGGAGTAAAGAAATACTTTGAACAACAGAATCCTGCCGCTCTCGAGGAAATGACGGCTGTCATGCTCGAAAGTGCCCGCAAAGGATTATGGAAAGCCAGCGAAGAACAAGTAGCAGAATTGAGTAAGTTACATACGGAGATAGTCAACAATTATCGTCCGTCCTGTTCGGGCTTCGTCTGCGACAATGCAAAACTACGCGATTATATTGCTTCTAAAGCAGATACGCCAACAGCCGCACAATACAAAGAGAATATCTCCAAAATCCGTGAAGCAAAAGCAAGCGGAAATGACAAAGGAGTAGTGATGAAAAAAGAAGAAATGAACCAGACTACTGAAGAACAAACAAATACATTAAGCAATGTAGCTGTCGGTATTGCTGTTATCATTGTCCTACTTGCTTTAATCCTCTTTGTACGCAAACGCCGTAAAAGCAGCCAAATGTAATTGTAACTCATAATTTGTAATTAGCAAAAATGAATACAGTTGTCCTTGTACTTATGCTTCTGACAGCATTTAATTTTCTGCTGAAGCAAACATTTTGGAAAGTAATAGCGGTGTGTGTTATCGCCGCTATCTGCGCTGCGTTTGCCGGATTAATGTGGCCGTATGCTATTGAACAGTCTAAAACCCAGATAGCAAATTGGCTTAGTAATCAACCTTTGATGTTGGATACAGCTGTATTGCTTAGTGTGGAGGTCTGCGTGCAAATGGCTTACGCCATGCTGGCTGTCCTCGTGGCGAACGATTATCCG
>OGFD01001439.1_pt1 | contig 11496 bp, 6 predicted proteins | sample 1570851 | NCBI WGS metagenome assembly OGFD01 (sample SAMEA2582077, study PRJEB24529) | metagenome | biome: Human gut stool | place: China | collected 2011
TGGCTTTTCAGCTGCTCCATGACGGACTTTTTCTTTTCCCGTTCCTCCCGATGGGCAGCGGCAGCCAAATCCATGAGGGAAATGGACTGACCGCTGCGGGCCTGCTGTTCCAGCTCTGCCACCGTAGGCTCTTTTGCGCCATTGTTGATGATACCGTCGATCATGCCGTAATCGTCCTCCACGGCCATCTCCGCATTTTTCAGCGGATTTTCCGGCAGGAATCCGGGGATCTGGGTAAAACCAACACTGTCACAGTAATGACAGGATACCTTACCATCCTGCTTGATCGCAACGATGTCACTGACACTCATAGAAGGACTGTGAAAATCCGCCGGTTTTTGCAGATTAAACTGCTCATATAATTTTTCCAGCTGCTCCGGTACCGTGCCAGACTCCCTCAGCGGAGCAGTGTAAATGAGATCATAATTGCTACGGTCTATGGAAATGTCATGGGACTTTAGCCAGTCCAGATTCATAAAGCGCACATTCTGCGGATCGTCACGGCTCACCTGATAGATGGCAAAGCAATCTCTGTTCTGAGCAAGAAATGCCTGTTCCCGTTCCTGCTGATGTTCCTGGCGCTCCATGACCTTTTCGTGGAACTGAGGGCTTTTCTCCCATTCCTCACGGTCCACACCGAAAAGGCCGCCATGATCCATGATTTCCTGCGAGTCAAATACCATACTCTCCGTATTGTCCTCATGCAGCACATAGACAGTCAAACCAGCGGCATCCAGTTCCAGCGCCCGTTCTCTGGTGACAGGGAGCATCCCATCATAGAAGTAGCCGTATTCCTGCATATCCGGTGTGGATACCTGCTCATCAGGCATAGGGTATTCATCCAGCGTCTGCTCTTGTGCTTCCGGCAGCTGAGAAGAAGCAGCCATCTGACTGGCCTCTGCCTGCATCTGCTGGTAGGCAGCTTCCTGCAAGGTCTCAATCATGGACAACGGTGCGTATTTTACCGAGTCTCTGCCCAAATCGTTGTCATCACAAATCTGGAGAACTGCCTTCATGCGGGAAATCTCCGGCATATCCAGCTGACCACCATCCAGCTCTTTCATGGACGCGGCATCGTAAAGGGTATAGTCCCAGCCGCTGTCACAGGACTGGATATGAAGATAGGTGGCATCGTCAATCAGAAACAAAGCCTCCTGCTGGTTGGCATCCGCCCCCAGCACTTCCATTTCCGGCATTGCCGCAGCCAGTTCCTTTACCGCTTTTTGCACCAGAGGATTATCACGGTAATAGTCGATTGCCTGGATGGTGTCCAGGTCAATGGTCTGGCCGGTCAAAATCGGAAAAGGTCCTTCATAGTCGCTTCCGTCTTTCAGCTCAAAACCAATGCCCTTGATCCCGTTCATTCGCTCTGCTGGAATCTCCTGATAAATGCGGATTGCTTCCTCCAAAGACAGGTTATCGTGGTATTCTCCGAGGTTTGGAAATTCCATGCACTCTGCTACATAGTAGGTCAGATCGCCGGTCGGCAGCCTATCAGATACCTTAATGGCATCTGCTGGCTGCTCTATCGGGGCGGTTTCCGGCTCTACCTTTGCATGAGGGTCGATTCCGCGCTCTTTGCAGATTTCCTTATAGTGGCGCTCAATGTCGGAGATCAAAGTGCCGGAGGTTTTGTTGATGGTCTCCAAACTGGCTCTCAGTTCTTTCAGCTCCTTGCCTTGACTCCAACTGGCAATATAGCCAAAGCTGTTTTCTCCTGTCTCGATGCCAAAATATTTGCAGACTGCATAGGAGATGCTTTCAGCCTCCACTTCCTCCGTGTGGCGGTCTTTCCTCTGTTCTTGCAAAAACTGGGTGAGGGTAGAAAAGCCGCCAACAAAATTCAGCCCTTCTTCCTCGGTCAGCATCAGGCGTCCATCTTCCGCCAGCTCCAGCGGCTCTGTCAGCAGAACGGAACCTGCATGGTTTACAACTACTTGTTCTTCTACACAGACCGGCTCTCCGGGGTCGTAGTCAGAACCGCGCAGGTCATAGCAATAAACGCCCTCCGGCAGATTATCACGGACAATCCGCCCATTGGAGAACAGACCGGGTTTATCAAACAGCTCGATCTCCTGATATTGCTCGTCATTGGCAATCTGAATCTTTTTCTGATTGTGGAGCTTGCTGTGGGCAATCTCGTGTACTGTGGCCGAAACCGTCTGCACCTCACTCATGCCCTGACGAATGGCGATTTTCTGATGATCGGCAGAAAAATAGCCGTCCGTATCGGCGGCCATTGCTTCAAAAGTAATCGGCACCGGTGCGCTGCGGCGCAGGGCCTCCATGAATGCCTCATAATTTGGCACATTGCCGGAAAGGGAGGAAGCAAGCTCAGGCAAAGGTTTCCCGTCGGTCTGGCTCACATCAAAGACCTTGACCGGGCGAAACATGGGGATCTCGATTTCTTTTTCCTCTGTGACGATCTTTCCGTCTTTATCCAAAATCGGAGCCTTGGTATCCGGGTCCAGCTTCTGCTCCTCGATTTTCTTCTTATACGGTGTCGGGGCAATGATGGTAATGCCATGCTCGCCCTTTTTTACATGACGCTCAAACTGGTCTTTCCACTTATTGTATCCGGCTACCAATGTAGCGTCCGGCTTCTGCATATAGATGAGCATGGTGTTGTTTACCGAATAGCGGTGGAAGCGGGACATGACGGACAGATAGCGCATATACTTTTCACTCTCAAACAGTTCCTTGATTCCCTGCTCGATGCCATCTGTGATTTCCCTTAGCCGCTCTCGGTTGGTGGGTTTGTTCTCAGCCATGATTTTCAATCTCCTTTCCAAGTGTGTGATTTCTGCTGTGTGTTCTGCAATCCATGCCTTTTGTTCTTCTTCACTTTCATAAAGAAAAAGGTCCAACAGGTACTCTACATAGGTTTTCTTCTGGATTGCTTCCACAAAACGGGGGTGCGGTTCTTCCTCCGGTGTCCGGGGAGAATTGTCGGCCTCCCATTTTTTCAGCAGATAGTAGTAATCGGACAGTACGCGATAACACCGCTGCCGGTCCTCCCGAAACTTTTGTGCCTCTGTTTTCTGCCGGACATATCTCCTGCGGGGAGGGGCCTGACTGTCATAGATCAGGCCAAAGTCCTGTGCCAGTTTCTCCGCCGCTTCTTTTGGGGAGAGGTCAAAGAGCTTTGCGGTAAAGTCGATCACATCCCCATCTTCACCGCAGCCAAAGCAGTGGAACCGCTGGTCTACCTTCATGCTGGGGTTCTTATCATCGTGAAAGGGACAGCAGGCCATACCATTTCGTTTGACCTCGATCCCATAAAACGCTGCCGCATCTCTGGTGCTGACCGACTGCTTGACCGCTTCAAATACATTCTCTGCCATGTGCCTTTAACTGCCGGACTTTCTCACAGGGGGCTGGTATCCGGCAGCTTTCGCACGCTCACTGGCAGCTTTGCGGCGTTCTGCGCTATATGGCTCCCTGACTGATACACACCGCTTGGGGACGGTAAAGTTATGGGCATCCTTTCGGGTGATCTGGTCGGGGTGCTTTTTTGCCAGCAGTTCCAGCTTCTCCATCAGACGGGGATCGTGGGTGTAGACCTCAGCCATTGGTTCTGCCTGGTTATAGAGGAGAATGGTTTCCCGTTCCACTAAAGAGAGCTTCATCGGCTGCCTCCTTTCCGCTGGTCAAATTCCAGCTTAAAGTTGGCGTACTGTCCATCGTCCTCCAAAACCACAGTGGCATCGTAGGTCTTGCCGGTTTTCTCCGAATATAGCCCCGTCACACGGACACGGCCATCGTTAAGCAGTGCAGACACCACAGCCTTGGTCGGCTGTTTTTTCTTGGCAGCCCACCATTTGTTGTTTTTCCAGATTGCAAATTTGCAAGAATCATTCTGACAGAAGAAGCCTTTTTGCAGTTCTGCAACTTCACCGCCGCAGCGAGGGCATTTGCCCACCACCTCACGGGGCGGAGTGAACAGGTACTCAGTTCCCTTGATGACCTGATAAGTCCCCACCAGATCTTTCAGCATGGTGCTGATCCCGTCCAGAAACTCCTCTGGGGCAAGCTGCCCGCGCTCGATCTCGCCCAGTCGGTACTCCCACTCGGCAGTCAGAAGCGGCGATTGCAGTTGTTCCGGCAGAACGGTGATCAGGGAAACTGCATCGTGGGAAGGGAGAAGCTGCACCGTTTTCCTGCTCTTTTTTCGTTCCAGAAAACCGGCAGATACCAGCTTTTCCAAAATACCGGCACGGGTGGCCGGTGTCCCCAGACCTTTTCGCTCGGCATCCTCCGGCATATCCTCTTTTCCGGCAGTCTCCATCGCGGACAACAGAGTGTCCTCCGTAAAGTGCAGGGGCGGACTGCTTTTGCCTTCTTTGACGATTGCAGCAACAACCGAAAGGGTCTGTCCTTCGGTCAGCTCCGGCAGGGCTTTCTCTGCGCCCTCTTTTTTCGGCTCTGCATCCTTCATTTTGGCACGGTAAGCGTCCTCCAGTGCTTTCCATCCGGGGTGCTTCACCGTTTTTCCTTTGGCGGTAAACTCCCTACCGGCACACGCTGCAATCACAACGGTTTCCGAATAGATATGGGGCTGGGCCACGGCACACAGCAGACGCAGGGCCACCAGCTCCAGCACCGCTTTTTCTCCCGCAGGAAGGGCAGAAAGGTCTGCATCCTTGAGATTTCTGGTAGGGATTACTGCGTGGTGGTCGGTTACTTTCTTATCGTTGATGACTGTCTGCGGATCACAGGTAATGGCGATCCCTTTGCGAAACGGCATAGCATTGGCAACCAGATTCACCAACACCGGCAGGCTGTCTGCCATATCACCGGTCAGATAGCGGCTGTCAGTACGGGGATAGGTGCAGAGCTTCTTTTCATACAGGCTTTGCAGATAGTCCAGGGTCTGCTGGGCTGTAAATCCAAGCAGGCGGTTGGCATCTCTTTGCAGAGTAGTCAGGTCATAGAGGGCAGGCGGCTTTTCGGACTTTTCCTTGCACTCCACCTTTTTGATTGTGACATTTGCACCCTGACAGGCTTCTTTCAGCTGTTCGGCAGCAGCTTTATCCGCCATGCGCTCCCCGGATACGGTAAGACCGGGCAGCTCCAGCGCCACGGTATAAAAGGGAACCGGCTTAAAGGTGTCGATCTCAGCCTCTCGCTGGACAATGAGCGCCAGCGTTGGAGACATCACGCGCCCGATGTTGAGGGTGCGGTGGTACAGCACGGAAAAAAGCCTTGTAGCATTGATCCCTACCAGCCAGTCGGCCTTGGCACGGCAGAGAGCAGCATCCCGAAGTCCATCATAATCTACCCCTGGGCGCAGGTTTGCAAAGCCCTCCCTTATGGCGGAGTCCTCCATCGAAGAAATCCAGAGCCTTTTCATCGGCTTTTGGCAGCCTGCCAGCTCATAGACGCTGCGGAAGATCAGCTCGCCCTCGCGTCCGGCATCACAGGCATTTACTACCTCCGTCACATCCGGGGCGTTCATCAGCTTTTTGAGAATATCAAACTGCTTTTTCTTATCCTTTCCCACTACCATCTGCCAATGCTCCGGCAGAATAGGCAGGTCATCATATCGCCACTTGGCATACTTGGGGTCATAGCTGTCTGCATCCGCAAGACCGGCCAGATGGCCTACGCACCAGCTGACACGCCAGCCGTTTCCTTCCAGATACCCGTCCTTACGGGCAGATGCACCGATTACCGCAGCCAGACTCTGGGCAACGGATGGTTTTTCAGCAATCACCAGCTTCATATTCTTCAACCTCCCATTCTTCCCGCACAGGCGTGTGCAGTTTTTTCTCAATTCTGTTTTCCTCATCCAGAAGCAGGTTATAACCAAACCGGTAGTCATAGCGGTACAGTTTCCCCAGCAGGTCATTGATGATGATACGGCAAGCCAAAATGACACGGGTTTTATCCACCTGCATCAGCTGGTAGCGTTGATAATTGCTGTAATATTCTTCATGGCGGTGGGTATTGCGGACAGCATCTTCAAGCAAACTTTCTACTGCATCCTGACAACCAGGGGCTCCACAGCTGCGGGCGTTTCAGGGAGATTTGGTACGAGGATATTTCCGTAAGCTCGGATGATATGGAATTAACCTCCTTGCCTTCGGGTGAGAAGACGCGGAGAGAGAACTCTTTTGCCTTCTTCTCCTTGCCGGATAGTCCGCCGAAAGCAATGTCTATCGAGATACTGCCTTGCTTCCCTTTCTCATCGGTTGTTGCTTCTATCCGTATCTGCTCAAAATGGACGGCAGGCGTATAGACGAGGTTGACATATCGGTAGAGTCCGCCGTAGAGGTTGAAGTCGGACATATCGGAAGGAATCATCTCCGTGTCGCGGCTGTTGTCGCAGCGAATGGCAATAGGAATCTTTCCGCCGAAACGCTCCCGGCAGAGCGGCGTGCGACGGAATGCTTCCACGGCTTCGGTGATGTCTGCCTTCCACTCGTCGTAACCACCCACGTGCGAAGCGATTCGGGTGGTATAGACATATACCTCTGTCTTCTGTCCCGCGCCTTCAAACTCCAGGCAGGTGCGTCCGTTGGTATAGGGATTCTCTATGTTGAGCATGGTGCGATACCAGCCGGGGCCTTGATAATAGTTCACATCAGGGTCAACGGCGTCTTCCGCATTGAAGCAGTGGGGCAGGGTGACTTTCTGCCAGAGGGGAACGGTTTCGGGCTTTCCTGCTCCGGTAATAGGGCGCATCACTTCCCAAATGCTTCCCATATCCTGGCGGATAAACTCCCAATGCTCCGTAAGACGTTGCTTGCGGTCGGTAGGAATCAGTGCGTGTGCCTGCAACAACAGGCTGCTGAACAATAGACTAAGTAGGATTCGGGGTGCTTTCATGGTATGTTATAAAAATGATACATATATACGTCCTGCGGGGTATATATATAAAAGTTGTTAGGTATTAAGGATAAAGTTCTGAGGTATAGGGAGAAAAGTTCTTTTCTCTTAAGACAATTCTCTGTTCGCAGCTTGCGGATAAACATTCGCAGTGCGCGGATAAGCGTTCGCAAGCCCCGGATACATATCCGCAGCTTGCGAATAAACTTTATTTCATGTCCAGCGCCTCTTTCCTTGCCAACGCTTCCAGATAGAAGTAATCGGCATAGTTCAGCGGCACGTCTATTTCGCTTCCTCCCGGATGATGTCCCGTGGAATGCAGCAGCAGGAAGCCGTAGTGAGTGCCCGGTTCTGCCCGGTAATGCTTGTTGAGGCTATCGACAATCTTGTCGGCAACGGCGCGATACTGTTTACCCTTCTCCGGAGCTACGTAGGTGCAGAGTTCATATAAACCCGAAGCGATGAGTGCGGCGGCAGAAGCGTCGCGCGGCACGTCGGGGTTGATGTTCTCGGGGGTGCAGTCTTTAATGACATCCATCTTCATATCCCAGTAGGGCACGCCGTCTGCCGGCATATTGGGCAGGTTGAGGAAGAAGTCGGCAATGCCTTCCGATTGTTTCAGATAGGCGGGGTCTTTGGTGAAACGGTAACACATGGCAAAGCCGTACATCCCCCAGGCTTGTCCGCGGCTCCAGAAGGAGTCGTCCGAGTTTCCCTGGTGTGTACACTTCAGGCGGACTTCACCTGTTTCCGGGTGGTAGTCCACTACGTGATAAGAGGAGTAGTCCGGACGGAAATGATTCTTCAGTGTAGTGTTGGCATGGTTCACGGCCACATTCCAGTAAATGGAATCGCCCGTCAGCTGCGTGGCACGGAACAGCATTTCCAGGTTCATCATATTGTCGATGATGACCGGATATTTCCATCGGTCGCGGTTGTGGTCCCACGAGCGGATGCTTTTCACCTTCGGGCTGTAGCGGGTAATCAAAGTCTTGGCACTTTGCAGCACCACATCCTTGTAAGAGCGTTCACCCGTCAGTTCATACGCCTTTCCAAAGCTGTCGTACATCATAAAGCCGAGGTCGTGCGTGCCCTTGTGCCACTTGGCTTCTTCAATAGGCCAGGTCCACGAGATGGCAGCCCGGCGCCAATCGTCATCATGCGTATAGGCATATACCTGCCACAACGAGCCGGGGAAGAAACCCGAGCACCAATCGTGGGGATGTATCATAGCCAGCGAACCGTCTTTATGGATGCTGCGCGGCATGACGCGACGCCGGGCAGCATTCTTCTCCTCTTTCTTTGCTTTGTCGGCGCACTGCATGGCAAATTCCAGTTGTTTGCAGGCAAAGGCATAGGCGTTATCCACTTCGGAGGGTTGCACATAGAGCAAGTTGAAGCGGTCTTTCCACTGAATGACTCTGTGGGCTTTGGATAGTCTCAGATAGTCTTTGCGTGCAGGGTTGAGCAAGCTGGCACGATATAGGTCTTTACAGAATTCCTGTTGTTTGTAGTCCCATTCGCTAATCTGTTGGTAAGGCCATTCCTTTACATCCTTCCCTGTATATTGCGCCAGGAAATCCATTGCCCGGTAGAAGTTGCGTCCGTCGGGAGAGGTGGCATTATCAATCCTGATTCCTATTTTCTCTGCCATGCAGAAGATATCGAGTAGATGGGTCAGATTGTATTGGGAATAACCGAAGGCAAGCGTGCGGCGCAATTCATGCGGCTGCCGTCCGTCCGGTTCTATCTGGGTGAAGATGCGCTTGGCAGGAACGGCGTTGATAACTTCCCGGGCTACTTTAAGGTTGCCGGTGTAGAGGGCAATGGCTATCACCTGCGCATCGTAGGCCGTACTGTGGTTGTTGGCCTGGCGGGATTCTTCTTGTCCCTGCGGGCTGGTCAATATCCAGTTCAGCAACTTGCCGAACCATGCTTGCAGGTGCTTCGAATCTTTCGCCGTAAAAGACTTCGATTGCTCCAACAACTTCACGGCATCCAGCATCTCTACAAAGGAGTAACTATCCAGCACGCCGTAGCAACGGCCTTTGCCGCCGTTGTGTCCGGGTATCATCTGCGCATACTCCAGGTTGGGATTCATGCGTGTATCCTTGTCGAAGAACCATACGCGGATAAGCTCCGTTGCCTTTTGGGCATACTTCTCTTCTCCGCTGAAGTACCAGGCCAGTGCCAGCGTGGTGACGCGGCTGGCGGTTGCTCCCAGGCGGTTGCGGTCGAGCTTGTTCAATTCGGGGTTCGATTCGCCGTCGCGGCTCACGTAAGGCAGTCCGTCGGGCTTTGTGGGGTCCGGCCAATAATAGCGGGCCTGGCTCATGTAGTCGTGCTTGTTGCCACTGGCAGGCACCTTCTCTTTCATCATCACGGAAAGAGGCTGTACATCCAATAGTTTATCGGCCTCCGCTTGCAATGCCTGGTAGGCGGTTGCGTAGAAAGGTTCATTGATGGACTGTTTTACGTTGGCAAGGTGCGTGGCATCCCAGATGGATTGTGCTTGTGTGCAAGGCGCCAGAAGCAATAAAGCAAGCACCCATTGTACTACTTTTAGTTTCATGGTTTTCTATTTTATTGATTAATAAATGTTTCTGAGTTTGATACCGTTCAGGAAGCAAGTACCGCTTGTTGAATGGAAACGTATATCGATGTATTCTTTGTCGTTCGTAATGTAGTATTTCTTTCGCAAAGCACGGAAGTACCCGCTTTCTTTGCAGGGAGAGAGGCTCTCTTCCACCACTTCCCCGTTTATGGAAATGCCGAATGTGCTTTCCCGGTTCTCTTGTTGCCCGTTCCGGTCCAGTTGGTAGGCAATGCCCGCATTCCGGCGGAAGATATCGGTAAAGAGAAGCTCTATTTCATATACACCTTGGGGAGCATCGAAGCGATAACCTTCTATCTCATTCCGGAGGGTTTGGAACAAGGGGCCGTCTGCCGTGTTTTGGATTTCGGTTTGTGCAGTTCCCTCCTTACCGCCGATGTATCCCCAACTGCCTGCGGCATAAGGCTGGTCGGGTAGCCAGGTCAGTTGGCTTTCGTCCGAGGTGAAGAAGCATTGGCTTCCTACATTAACGGCCAGTTCCAACCCTTTCAGGTTGTTTGCATCCAGGCATGCCGGTATGGGAGTGAAGTTTATTCTCAGCCCGTCTTGCACTGTCTTTCCTTGATAGTTTCCTTGTGCGAATAGGAAAGGATTTCTGTTAGAAAATGGAACTTCGAAGGTGGCCGTGTAGTTCTCTGTTTTCTGCTTTCCCAATGAAATACCGTCGATAAACAGCTCTACCTCAGAAAGGTTGGTGTATATCTTGACCGGCAGATATACGGGAGCATTGCCTTGCTGCACGCCGGCACGGTCTGTCCAGTCGCGGCTGGCAATATGTAGCACCGGAATGTCCTTGCGCCAAGCTGCCTGATAGTAGTGATATACATCTTTCGGGGTACGGTCGGCATAAACCAGCCCTTTATTGTTGATGCGTGGCATGGAGTCGTCTCGCAGGTCAGAAGAGAAGCCGATAAAGTTCTAGTGCGTGCCGCAACAGATATAAGGTGTATCTTCCAATACCGGCAAATAGTGTTCGAGGTACTTCTGCTGGTATTCGATGCTGAAGTCAAAAGCACGCGGATGCAGCGAATGTAATCGCTTGTCCGAACCTGCACCATATTCGCTTACAATCATCGGGTGAGTGGGATGGTTTTGGTGTTGTTGTGCCAGGAACTTCTCAAAGCCCGTGAGGTCACCCCCATACCATCCCTGGTATAAGTTCCAGCCTACAATATCGGTGATTTTGCTTAATCCGGTTTCGTTGTAGCTGTTGCTGCCGTGGAATGCCATGGTGCTTATGCGGGTGCTATCTTCTTCTTTCAGTACCCGTTCCAGCCTGTTGGCCAGTGCCAGTGTGCGTTCCAGTACCGGCTTCAGTTCCGCTTCGGTTTTGTACTTCCGTTGGGTTACGAGCAATATTTCGTTCATATATCCCCAGGTGATGATAGAAGGGTGGTTGTAGTGCTGGCGAATCATTTCCCGCAAGTTTCGTTCGCAGTTATCTCCATAACCCGGCGTATTGGGCACAATGTCTATAATGGGAATCTCTTCCCATGCCAGCATACCCAGCTTGTCGCACATCTCCAGCAGGGCATCGTCTTGCGGATAGTGGGAGATGCGGATAAAATTGGCTCCCATCTCTTTCATCAGCAGGAAGTCTCTCCGGTGCATCTCGTCTGTCAGCGCGGGACCTATGGGCTTCTGGTCTTGATGGCGACAGATACCGCGCAGTTTATAGGGCTTTCCGTTGAGGAAGAAACCCTCATCTCCGTCGAACCGGAACCAGCGGAAAGCGGTGTAATGATTGCTTTGGTCCAGCAAGGTTTTGGTCTTACGGTTTGGCAGGGTTGTTTCTACGCGGTAGAGGCGGGGCGTTTCAGGAGTCCACAATTCAGGTTTCAACACCGGGGTTGCCTCGTTGCTGAAAGCGTAGGTTTCTCCGGCTTTTAGCTGTATATTCTTCTTGAGTGTTTGTAGCAGGGTGCCGTCAGGACGGTAGATAGTGTGCGTCAGTTCCAGTGTTGCTTTTTCCTTCGCATCGTTCTTTACTTCACCGCGTATGGAGAGGGTTGCCTGCTCCTCGGAAACCTGCGGGGTGCTGATGAACAGAC
>OGFD01001461.1_pt1 | contig 11308 bp, 8 predicted proteins | sample 1570851 | NCBI WGS metagenome assembly OGFD01 (sample SAMEA2582077, study PRJEB24529) | metagenome | biome: Human gut stool | place: China | collected 2011
GTGTCGTGGCCATTATTGTTACGATCGTAATGCTGGTGGTGGTCATTCCTAACTATGAAGATATGTTTAAGGACCTGGGAACGGAATTGCCTTGGATCACACAGTTTTATGTAAATCTGAGCCATGGAATTATTAATTACTGGTTTATTATTATCCCGATAATTATTGCATTGGTATTCGCTATCCGTGCATTTGCCAAAACCGATGCCGGAAAGCACTTCTTTGGAAAGATTGCATTGAAGGCACCTTTGTTCGGAAAACTGACCACAAAGTCAGCATCCTCTATGATGGCACGTACCATGAGTACTTTACTCGGAGCCGGTGTACCACTGATCGAAGCGGTGGAGATTGTGTCAGGTGTTATGAGTAATATTTATTTTAAGGAAGCAATGGAAGATGCCAAGGAAGAGATTACCATAGGTATGCCGCTGTCCCGACCTTTGCAGGAGAGTGGATTATTTCCTCCTATGGTATACCAGATGATCCGTATCGGTGAAGAATCCGGTAATACAGAGGAAATGCTTGACAAGCTGGCGGATTATTATGATGAAGAAGTAGAAATGTCCGTACAGTCCCTCATGGCAGCTATGGAGCCTATGATCATTATTGTACTGGCAGTCGTGGTCGGTGGACTGATCGCTGCATGTATGATGCCTATGATGTCCATGTATGAGGCACTCGATAGTTTATAAAATAGGATTATCCGTTCTGTGTAGGGACAGAACGATAATTAATAAATGGGGCGGAAAACTTACTACCCTGAAATTAAAAAACACATAAAAAGGAGAATGTAATTATGAACAAGAAACAGAAGAGCTTAACAAACAAAGGTTTCTCCCTGGTAGAGCTGATCATCGTTATCGCTATCATGGCAGTACTGGTTGGTGTACTGGCACCTCAGTTCTTGAAATATGTTGAACAGTCTAGAAGATCAACAGATATTCAGAGTGCAAGTAGCTTACAGACAGCTTTTTTAACAGCTATTGCTGATTCAGAAATCACAGGGACAGCAGGAACAGCAGCAACACCTGTAATCGTAACTGATGCATCTGTAACCAAGCCTTCTTCGGTAAGCGCATATCCTAAGGTTACAGCTACATTGTCTGGAATTGATACAACAGGTTTCTATGTTTATTATGATGCTACAAGTGGAGTATGTAATGTTTGTGTTAAGTATACCAGTGGAGGAACAACCAAATATTATAATCTTACAGACTCAACAGATGCTACGGCTTATAAAGCATTAAACTAATATAGAATTATAAGTGAACTTTGAAAGGCACCTGACATGCTCCCAACAATTTTACTCTACATAGTGATTTTCCTTTATGGAATCGTGATCGGTAGCTTCCTCAATGTGTTGATCTACCGTATCCCGAAAAAAGAGAATATTGTAACGACCAGGTCTCACTGCATGAACTGCGGTTATCAGCTGAAGTGGTACGACCTCGTACCGCTGTTCAGCTACCTGGCGCTGGGAGGCAGATGTCGGAAATGCAAGGCACATATCTCCGTTCAGTACCCCGTCATCGAGGCACTGAACGGAGTGCTGTACCTGCTCGTATTCTGGAAATATGGGATGAGCGTGGATTCCCTAGTCTACTGCTTGTTATTTAGTACACTTCTTGCTTTAAGTGTGATTGATTTCAGAACATATGAGATCCCTGTGGGATTTAACTTATTTATACTGGCACTGGGGCTGATCCACGGAGCTTTCCACTATACACAGTGGTTGGAGTTTGGGATCGGCTTTCTGTGTGTCAGTGTATTTTTGCTTCTATTGTATTATGTTACCGGAGGCAGAGCCATCGGTGGCGGAGATGTGAAGCTGATGGCAGTCTGCGGACTGTTACTCGGCTGGAAATTGATTATTTTCGCATTTTTACTGGGATGTATCATCGGTTCCGTGATCCATCTGATCCGTATGAAAGTAAGCGGCGAAGGACATGTCCTCGCCATGGGACCGTATCTTTCTGCAGGGGTGGCAATCGCCGTCCTCTGGGGAAATGAATTCTTACAGTGGTATCTGCATTTTTACTTATAAAAGATATCCGCATTTCGAACATGATTTCAGAAAGTTCTTCAAAGATTCCGCGATGGCGGAAGGCTTTTGAAATACAATAAATACCGGGAAGAGGAAGGGTAGAAATATGGCAATGAACAATCGCGTATTGAGTATTGAGATCGGCAACTCTTTTACGAAGATCTGCGAGATGGACTATAAGGTGAAGAAGCCGAAGGTCTACAAGGTATTGACGGTGGAGACACCGGAAGGCATTGTGGTAGATGGTATGTTGCAGCCCACACAGGAGTACGCAGACCATCTGGTGAATGCACTGGGAACGAACGGCATCCGTACGAAGAAAGTGCTGTTTACCATTTCTTCTACCAGAGTGGCAAGCCGTGAGGTACAGATTCCCAATGTCAAGGCGAACAAGATCGAGGCACTGGTGAAGACCAATGCCAGTGACTATTTCCCGGTGGATCTGACCCAATATGAGATCGGACATTATCTGGCAGGCGGTCTGGCAGAGAATGGCAAGCTTCGTGTCATGGCTCTGGCCGTACCCAAGGCTCTTTTAAACAGCTATTATCAGTTGGCACAGATGTGCGGCTGGGAGATCGAGTGTTTCGACTACAGCAGCAACAGCTTATACCAGATTCTCCGCGATGAGAAGTCCGAAAAAGTTACCATGGTCATCAAAATCGATGAGAACAGCACCATTGTGACCGTGCTTTCCGCCGGTAAGGTGTTATTACAGAGAACGGTGGCTTACGGTGTACAGGATGCCATCGAGACCATGATCGCTTCCGGAGCCTATGCCGTGAACGATCCCATGAGTGCGGTAGAACGTTTCCAGAAGAAAACCTGCCTGAACAGAGTACTGCATCAGGGAGATAAGGTCTGGGAAGAAAATGCCGGACGCTGGGAAGACGAGGATGCCGGTAATGTGGAAGTCACGGAAGCGAGACAGAAGATCACCGCTTCGCTGGAGCCTCTGATCGTGGGTGTGAGCCGTGTCATTGACTTCTATGATTCCAGGAACAGTGAAAATCCCATTGAAAAGTCCTATGTTACCGGTCTGGGCGGCAGCTTCAGCGGCATGAGCAAGTTGTTTACCAACTGTCTGGAGCGCAAGGTACATACCCTGTCCGAGATGGATGACAAGATCGGCATGAGCAAGGCCATCCGTTCCACCAGACCCGCAGCCTATATTTCCTGTCTGGGTGCGGTGCTCGCCCCTGTGGGACTGATCGACAAGAGCACCCAGAAGTCCAAGGGACTGACCGTGGTCAGCGGCACGAATTATACCTTCGTCAGTGTGGCGGTACTGGTGTTGGGAGTGATCCTGTCCATCGCCATGGCAGCCACCTCTGTGACCAGATATCTGGGAAATGTGGCGCAGAATGTGTATCTGCAGAACCGGGTACAGGAGCTGCAGCCGGCACAGGCAGTATACAACGATTATCTGGCGGCAGAAGCCCAGTATGATAAATACACATATTTATATGCTTATACCCAGACTCCCAATGAGAATCTGGTGGAGTTCATCAATGAACTGGAACAGATCCTGCCGGACAGCTTCTATACCAACAGCTTCAGCTCCGACCAGACCGGCATCAGCATGTCAGTGACGGTGGAAGGGAAAGCAGCGGCAGCCCGTACGATTCTGAATATCCGCAACATGCAGAGCATTGATGATGTAGAGATCAGCAATATTATGGACAGCAAGGATGAGACCGGCACGTCCATAGTGACTTTTTCCATTACCGGAAGCTATAAGGAGCTGACGGATGAGACCGAAGAGAGCGGTGAGGCACAGACCGGCACCCAGACAGCACAGTAGGAGGCAGCGGAAGATGAAGGTTAAAAAGAGTGAAATTCAGCTTTTGATCGCAGTGATCGGTGTTCTTATTGCTGTGTGTACTTATTTTCTGGTATATTCCAAATTTAATGAAAAATCAGATGCCCTTGAGGCACAGAATGTAACGTTATCATCCCAGGTGGCAACGCTGGAAGCCTTAGACCAGCGCAAGGCGGACTACATTGAAGCAACCGGGAAGATGCAGTCCTATATCACGAATTTTGAGAACCGCTTCCCGGCAGATATCTTACCGGAAGACAGCATTATGATGGTAAAGACATTGGAAGATTATACTCGTACCGAGGTGGCAAATATTGCATTCGGTTCCGAAGCAGAGGTGGTGTATACTCCTGCAGCGGATGCGGCAACGACGACTGCGGATGCAACAGCTGCCACGGATGCAGCAGCCGATGCTGCGGCAGATACCACAGCAGCTGCCGCAACGACGGCAGCAAGTCCGGTATCTACGGACGGTACTGCTTATGCAGATACCCATATGTATGAGGTACCCCTGAGCATCAGCATTTCCTGCACCTATGACGATTTCAAGGGACTGGTGAGATACATTTACAATCAGCAGGAAGGACGACTCACATGCAGAAGAACACGGAGAGAAGACAACTGAATAACGAAGGCTTTTCTCTGATTGAACTGCTGATCGCCATCGTGATCCTGTCGATCATCGTTGTGCCGCTTTTGCACAGCTTTGTGACTTCTGCCAGAACCAATGCCAAGTCCCGCAACACCATGCATGCCACGGCCATCGCAGAGGATGTCATGGAGCTGTTCGAAGCACATACACTGGAGGAGATGGCAGACACCTATGAGGCGGCAACCCCTACCGGCTTTACTAACAGCGTGCAGAAGGATGCTTCTCTGGATGTGGACGGAGACGGCACAGCAGAAGATGGTATCTGGCAATATACCTTCCGGGATGAGAAGACGACTTCCGGCACCTATGATGTGGTAGTAACACTGGATCCTAACGGTTACACGGCACTGAATGAGAAGGATATTGTAAATATCCAGAACCTGGCAGGCAATCTGAATGCGGTATATTCCGAATCGGAAGATGCCGCACAGGAGGCTTACGGTTATTTTGAAGCGTATTCCGGCGGCAGAGACGTTATGGAGATTGCCAGGAATACTACCAAGACCATCGAAATATCCATAGACAGCAGCCGTATTTTGCTGGATCTGGGAGACGGAGAGAGTGTAGAGACAGATGTGTATCTGGTGACGGCCTCCACAGTCTATCATTGCAATTCCGCCATCCTTACAGGCATCAGCGGAGACTACCCCCAGAACGGTACGGATTATGTGATCTTTTCCAACGAAGAGGCGGTAAGAGCCAAAGCGGCGGAACTTAAGAAACAGAAGGAGAGTGGGAACCCGGTGGACAGTGAGGAGATCATTTCCCAGCTGGCCAATATTATTGTGTGCCTGCAGCCCAGAGTGGAGGCTACCCAGAGCATAGTGACTTCTGCAGTCGATAAAGTGATCGTGAACAACCCGAAGAATGTACAGACGAATCTGTTTCTGGTGGAGCAGACTCCGTCAGCGGAGAGAATAGACAGTTTTGCGGATGAGAGTACCGGCTTTAACCCGTATTCCTCCTGGGACAACAATTACAAAGCGGCATTTGAACTGCGGGAGACCTGGCCGGGCTGGATGTCCTCTGCGGGAGCCAGCATTGATTCCGCCTGTAGACTGCGGACGAATCTGGTGAAGCGAAGCAATACGGAATACATTTTCAATGATCTCAGCGTGTCCGGTGCGGCAGGAAATGCTACCGGAGACGTGGCGAAGGATATTATGGGTGCGGACGGCGGTCTGACACCGACGGAGCGACGCAACCGTATCTATGACATGCGGGTACAGGTGTATGTAAAAGATATGATCGGAGTGCAGTCCCCCGTACTTACCATGACGGGAACCGTGATCGAATGATCTGACGGACGCAAGATAGAGGAGATACCGGAAGGAAGACGAGAAACATGAAGATATGCGGAAGAAATCCCAAAATATTTTCAAGGGTAAGACAATTCCACAGACGAACGGACAATAAGGGCTCAGCAATGGTCGTTGTGATCATTGCCATGGCCTTTATTGGCATTTTAGCCAGTGTTTTGATGTATATGTCACTGCTGAACTATCAGATGAAGGTGAACAATCTCAAGGCGAAGGACAACTTTTACTCCGCAGAGACTGTGCTGGATGAGATCCGGACGGCTATGGGAGAGCGGGTGTCCGCTTCTGTCGGAAGTGCCTATGAACTGGTCCTGAAAAATTATGAGGCAACCTCCGCAGAGGAGAAGCAGAACAAACTGAGATATTATTTCCTGAAGGATATGCAGGATTATTATGCAGTGACAGGAAGTATGAATATCAACAACTATGATCTGACCAAGCTGTTCAACAGCCTGTCTTCGGAGATAAAGAGGGGGACGGTGCTAGAGACATTGAATGACTCCGGGGAAGTAGTGTACCGGATGGCTCTGGACAGCAGCGGCAGTCTGAAGGTATATGTAATGACAACGGATCCGGTGACGGGCAACAAGGAGAGAGTGGAGACCACGGATATTCCTACCGGACGTTTTCAGTTGTACACCGACGGACTTTCCTTCTGCGGTCTGAAAGTGACTTATACGGATACCGATGGCTATGTGTCCGTGATCCAGACCGATATCCGGGTGAAGATGCCGGATATGGATTTTGCACAGGCAGTGACGCTGCCTTCTATTACGGGAATCTCCATGGTGGCACAGGAGAATATTCAGGCGCTTCCTTCCAATCCTGCGCTATACAGCATCAATGTCATCGGTGGCAGCTTTTATGCGAACCGTTTTATCGTGGGCAGCGAAGAGTCCGGCAAGGGTAACGGTGTGACGGTGGAATGGAAAGAGACCACCGGCAATGCAAACGAAGACAAGCGTATGGTGATGGCTTCCGACTTATATCTGGGAGAAGGAGCCACACTTACCACAGATCAGTACGGTGAAGTATGGGCCGGTTCCATTGCCATGAACGGAGGTATTCCGGGCAATACGGGAAGCAACGGAACGTTGAGCTTTCAGGGAAACAACGTATATGTGGCCGGAGACCTCAGGATGAACGGAGAGCGGAATGTATTTACCGCCGGAGCACAGATCGACGGAGAATATGCCGGACAGTATATTGGCTTCGGTAATGGAAAGGGCGTGGACAGCAGCGCCATTCTGGTCAACGGCACGGATACGGAGATCTATCTGAATGAATTGAAGAATCTTACGCTGGCGGGAAATTCTTACATTTCTCTGACGAAAGCCAAGGATGGAATTACCAGTGAGGATGGTGTGAGCAACACCGGAGTACAGGATGTGATGATGGGACAGTCTATCGCTGTGAAGAGGGACCAGCTGGATTACCTCGTTCCGGCGCAGTGTATCGGTGTGGATGCTTCCGGCAAGACCGTGTTAAACGGTGCCAGCAACCCGATCACGTTGGAGCAGTATAAGGACAAGATCAGGGACCAGGCGGATGTAACGGAAGTGGCATTGAATATTCCGTCCGCTACCCTGAATGGTCATACGCTGGCCGAGTACGGACTGACCCAGAACAATATCCAGAAGATTTTCAAGCGGATCAACAGCAAGATCACGCTGGTGTATTATTATGTAAGCTTTGACAGCACCTCTGATACCGCGAGAGCCAATGCCAACCGGTATTTTCAGGATTATTACGGTGCCAACCAGCAGACCATGGAAGCCTATACCGGTCTGTATACCAAAGCCATTCAGGTGCGTGGACAGCAGAACGGAGCGTACATCATGCATCTGGCAGGCAATGTGGCCATGTATGACAGCAGTGCGGCTGCGGGAAGTCAGGAGAAGCTGTTGGATGCCACACTGACCAGTGATGGTGCCAATGCAGGATATCAGGCACTTTTGGCATCGGATCAGTTGAAATTCCAGGCATTGTCCAAGAAGATGATCGATGTCTATGAGCAGCTGCTTCCTTCGGAGAAGACGGATGCAGCCAATGCTTATACCAATCTGGTAAATGAAGGGGAGATAACGACCTTCCATGCTGTATTAAACGGCAGTACCGGAAATAAGGTGGAGTCAAAATATTTCGGCAATACCACAGGAAGCCTTGCGGAGCAGGGATATAAGGCAGTTATTGTAAAGGGTGATTATACCTATCCGGAAGCCGGATTCGGCGAGTTCAGTGGACTGATCATTGCCACCGGAGATGTCAAAGTGACAAAGGAATTCCAGGGAACGATCCTGTCCGGCGGAACGATCACGCTGGATCAGAATGTCAATGTGGAACCTGACCGGGATGCGGTGCTTCATGCCCTGACCTATTCCAGAACGATCGTAGATGCTGCCGGTAAGACACAGGAATATCATGTGGTAGATTTTTTAAATGGCGGAGACGGTTACCTGAGCAGTAACGGTAAGTCCTATAAGAACAGTGATATAAATCTGGGAGATTTGATAGTTTATGAAAACTGGCAGAAAGAATAACAACAGTGGTTTTTCCCTGGTGGAGCTGATCATTGTCATTGCGATCATGGCGGTGCTGGTGGGTGTGATGGCCACATCCATTACTTCCCTGACCGGCAGGAAAGTCCGGAAATGTGCGGACGAAATTGTGACAACACTGGAGCGGACCAGAGTGCTGACCCTCGGAAAAGAACAGAATCAGGTGGAGTGCGTTATCGGCTATAATGATACGACCAAGGAATATACGGCACAGATCCGGCAGGGAGAAGTGGAGGTCTCCAACAGGGTACTGGGAAAAGAACCTATTGATATAAAGGTATATTTTGAGGGAGATTCCACGGGATATTCCCTGACGGAACTGAAGGGATCCGACAGCCTGTTACCTTATGTTTCATCTTCAAATGGGCTGCATCTGGTGTTTAACCGTGCATCCGGGGCCTTTGAGAAGAATACCTGTATCGCAGGCAGTGTATTGAAGGAGTACTGTCAGAAAATCGTCGTAAGCAACGGAACGAGAACCATAGAAATCACAACGGTCGGCAAGACTGGTAAGATCCTGACGAAGTAAGGAGGTTGACCATGGGGATTGGTAAGAAAGGATTTACTCTGGTAGAGATCATCGTATCTCTTGCCATCATGACCATAGTAGCAGGTGCGGTGGGAGCATTCGTGATCGCCGGCAACAATTCCTATATGCGGGGAAACAAGGAACTGACTCTGCAGGAAGAAGCCCAGCTGACCGCCAACCAGATGATCGATCTGATCATAGATGTGGAGAAGGGCATCAGCTTTTCTAATCTGACGGATCAGAAAGCTGTGGATATGGACGGCAATGTGGCGAAGGATGTCAATGGCTTGGAGGTAACCAATGCCAGCGTCAGCGAACTGCGTCTGATCAATAATGACAACAGCTATATGATCCGTTGGCAGGGTGGTGCCGGAGCGGATTATGCCGATGCCAATCAGGTGTATCTTTATGAGGTGACAAATAGCAAGGATGCCGAGGGCAAACTTGTGGTAGGAGATTTTGACGTATCTAAGCCCGCACTGATGGCAGAGCATGTCAGCAGCTTCAGCGTGGACCTCAGTGAACTGGATAAGCGGAAAGTCGTTCTGAACATGACCTTTACCTATCAGGACAAGTCCTATAATATTTCCGAGACCATCAAGCTGAGAAATGATCTGAGCTCCGAGCCGTCACGCATCTATTCCTGGATCAGCGGCATCCGTATCATTCCGGATCACGCAGATCTGAAACAGGGACAGGCTTTCGTCTTCGATTACGAGATCACCGGAGACGAGGAAGCCATTGCTCAGGGCGTGACCTGGGCCGTAAGTTATCAGGATGGCAACGCATGTAAGAGTACCATCAGCGGTAACGGTAAACTGAGTGTGGCAGCGGATGAGACCATAGCAGAGAATATTCTGACAGTAATCTGTACCGCCGTAGCGGATCCTACCATAGCGGCAACGGCTACCGTAACGGTACAAAAGCATATGGTGGATTCTCTGGATATAGAACCGAAAGATGCTTCGGTGATTCAGGGGGACAGCCTGCAGTACTCTTATACTATGGAAGGAACAGAAGAGGCTAAAAATGCCGGGGTGACCTGGAGCGTGGCAAGAGTGGACGCAACTGGACTTAAGGCAGGAACCACGATAAATGGGAGCGGTCTTTTGACGGCTGACAGATATGAGCCGACCGGAACACTTGTGCTACAGGTAACCTGTACTTCCGTGGCGGATCCCGGAATGTCTGCATCCACAAAGGTATCGGTATTACCCTATACCAACATTGACGGAAAATATGATGCAACACTGATTGCCAGGAATCTGACCACATATGATTTTACCGAAGGAAGTACGGAAAAGATCGGTTATAAGGCATTGATTGAATGTCTGCCGTCCTGGGCGGATTACAGAAATGGTTATCCACAGATTGAGTGGAGTGTGGTAGATGATTATGCCAATAATTACAAAATAACCGGTTTGACAGATTCTGATGGTCGACAGTTCCAGGCAGAACTGGAATGTGGAAATATGACGGATACGGTAGTACGTGTACGTGCGGTGATAGCTTTATCAGCAGATATTAAGATTACCAGAGAAATCGATATTACAATCCCTCCCCTGAAGACGGTTGTAAACGCGAAGGAACCGTATATTTACTCCAGTCAGTTTGTATTAAACCGTAATGGAAAAATTAATTGCGAGATTCGAAATTATAAAGGGGAAGTAAATTGGAGATTTGCAGATATTCCCAGTGAGCTGAATAATGATTTCAAGGTATGGAACGGAATACAAAAATCATATCAGGTCGGTTTTGAAGTCTATGACGGAGCATATGATAATGTTCATCAGGAAGGCTATCTGACAACAGAAAATACGGGAGAATCTACAGAGGTAAGAGCACTTAGCTATATTTCCTGGGATACCGAATATCGTCTGAAGCTTCAGGCATGGAGCCTGGATGATTCCACATTAGTGGCCGAAACGGTAATACTGGTGCCGGTAGTGGATATCTTATTTGCCAATGATCAGCATGTGATTACGGTGCTGAGACCTACCTGGACGAATCGTTATGATCTGCATGCGTATGGTTTTGAGTCTGGAAGAGAGAAAGGACATAGAGCAGCAAAACTGGCAGGATATTTCCAGGGAGAACTTCCGTTGGATTCCAACACGAAATTTGCAGAAATTGATAATATGCATCTTCCTTTTTCGCAGGTACAGTTTGATATTGGCGCACATGAAGAAAATGATTATTTAATTATGACCATTTATGATGAACGATATCCGGATCATAAGAGAAATCTTTTACTGGAAGTAGAGAAGAATCCGGAGTGGTGGGAATGGAAGGATAATAAATGACCATGAATTGGAAACGCAATTCAAAAAAGTATATAGCAGGAATCCTCACCATATCTTTTGCCGTCTGAGCCGGTCAGAGCT
>OGFD01001462.1_pt1 | contig 11294 bp, 10 predicted proteins | sample 1570851 | NCBI WGS metagenome assembly OGFD01 (sample SAMEA2582077, study PRJEB24529) | metagenome | biome: Human gut stool | place: China | collected 2011
AGGTGGTTGGTAGCAGCTATATGTTAGGCTATCCTAACCGAGAAGTGCGAAATGCAATATTTGGTATGATTCTTCCCAACAGGTAAATAAGGATTTGGTTAGGAAGAAGATACAATAAAGGGGTGAATACATTATATTAAAAGTATTCACCCCTTTATTGTCTAAGTAGCTAATCATTAAAATATTTTGCCAAACATGATGTTCACCATAGTTTTGAACAGAATCTTGGCATCAAACCACCAGGATCTGTGCTCCAGATAGTAGAGGTCAAGACTCAGTCTTCTCAACATCTTTGGCATCGTATCAGTATATCCGTTATACAGGGTGGCATAAGAAGTCACTCCTGGACGAATTTGGTATAGAAAACGATACCGAGGATCATGTTCCATAATCTGGTCGATATAAAATTTGCGTTCTGGACGTGGACCAATAAACGCCATGTCGCCCTTGGCTACGTTCCATAATTGTGGCAATTCATCAAGATGGTGTCTTCTTAGAAAAGCTCCAATGCGTGTCAGGCGAGTTTCTCGTTCATGTTGGAAGAGTTGAGGACCATCTTTTTCTGCATCCACTTTCATACTTCTGAATTTATATATGTAGAAAGGTTTGCCGAATCGTCCGATTCTCTCTTGTTTAAAGATAGCAGGTCCATTATCTTCTCTTTTTACGAGAAAATAGCACACAGCAAATAGAGGTGAGAAAACTATTAAGCCAAAGATAGCTAATAGAAAGTCTCCCGCCCGTTTTACATTTCTTTCAAATTCTGTCATGCCATCAGCAATGAAACGTTCGTCTGCTACGTTATCATTTAATTCTATTTCGAATGGAATGTTCGTAGACTTATTTTGTTGCACTCTATTCATTTTGTCCTTTTATGTTTTATTATAAAACGTTTAGAGTGCGCATATATTGTGTAGAGTCTAGTTTTCTTTTTAGAATTTTGCAACCATAGCTTGGTAGAAACAGCAGAAAGAAGTATAAGTATGCTTTCAGTGTGCTGAATTTCAGTATGGTTTCGTATACAGCTACGTTGTAGTGAATGAGTTGCATCTTTTTTGGAAAACAGAGTTCTTTCCTACACAATAATAGGCTAGAGGCTTTTTTGTATAAGCCTAGCATACTTTGCATTGTTGGAGAATCTGAATAAACATAGCTGATATGACGATAGCGCTGTATCAGTACCACTGTTGCGCAGCTTTATACAACAAGTGGTAAGAAACTGGTAAAGGTGGGTGTGAACTATGATAGTACTCTGCGCATTATAGGAGAGTGAATTATTGCCGAATCCCTAATGGCGAATAAGTAGGGATTCGGTAATTTTTATAAAATATTTGCAATAAATCATGATCTTATTTGAGTAGATGCCAAGCTTCTTACAAGCAATTAAATTTTCTTTGGTTCCTAAGATTCGAGCTTTGACATTGCGGGTACTGGCTCCACCTATGCGCATAGTTACGAAATCGAGATGGATGTACTTGCGTTTGATGCGATGAATATGACAGAAGCGAGCTATCAACTCATAATCTGCTGATATTTTATAATTAGAATCATATACACCAAATTCTTTAAAAATTTCTTTTCTTATGTAGAATGAAGGGTGTGGTGCTATAAAGCCGAAACGAATTAAAGCAGGTGTAAATATGCGTCCGGAATAGTATCTCACACATTTCTTTAAGTTGTCTTCTTTGACAAAATGTACATCACCATATATAATATCGGTATCTGGATTGTTTTGAAATCCTTGTACCATTTTCTCTATGACATCATTAGAGGTGAAGAAGTCGTCAGAATTGAGTATGCCAATAACATCTCCAGTGCTATGAGCTATACCTTTGTTCATAGCATCGTAAATGCCATTATCCTTTTCTGAAATCCAATGGAGTCTTCCCTCGGATTTCTTCTCATATTCTTTAACTATTTCTAAGGTGTTGTCCTTAGACATACCATCAATAATCCAATACTCTATGTCTTTGTATGTTTGAGCCAATACAGACTTGATGGTATCCGTAATTGTTTCTGCGCTATTATATGCTACAGTGATAATTGATACTTTCATGAGTGCAAAGGTACGACATATTTTGCAATTTTGCGAAATATGTCGTGTCTATTTATTAAAAATTTTATTTTTTAAGTTGATTTCATTCAATTATTCTAATTCTTTCAAAGCTTGAAGTAGAAAATCATTATCATTTTTGCTTCTTACCGCTATTCTCACATAGTTTTTATTCTCTAATCCATGTTTGCTATTACAGCTCTTAATGAGAATATTGTAATTCTTTAGCAATATCGCAGATAATTCTTCTGGCGAGTATTTATCTATAAGTTTTATCATGAAATAGTTTGCCTGCGAAGGAATTACACGAATGAAACCTATTTTTGTCATTTCTTGCTGGAAACGTTCGCGCTCTTTTATGAAAGCCTCACATGCTTTAATATAATCCTTACTATATTTTCCGAAGATTTGCATGTAGTATTCTCCGAAAGAATTGATATTCCATATAGAGACTTCCTTCTTTATACGATTTATCATTGTAGTATCAGATGATGCGATCACACCTAATCTTAATCCTGGTACACCATATGATTTTGATATACTTTTGATTACAGTTATGTCAGGGTATGATTCAAGTATATCATTGTGTAAAAGACTGTTGTTCTGGAAATCTTCGCTGAAATCTACAAAAGATTCATCGATAATTAATTTTATTCCCAAGTTTTTGCTCCATTGAGCAAGAGACATAATGTCTTTTGTAGGGATGAAATTACCTGATGGATTGTCTGGATTGATAAGCAAAAGACAATCAATTTCTTTATCATTATAGAACTCCTTTAGATCTTCTGCAGTATAAAGAAAATCTTTATTCTTAGACAAAAATGGAACGATTCTGTTTTTGTCTATGCGATTCGGATATTCTTCAAATGTAGGATAGATGATACCAATATTTCCTTTCAATCCTTCCATCATGCATTTAATAAGTTCTGCGGCTCCATTTCCTACTACTATGTAATCTTGTTTCACATTAAAGTATTTACCAGCAAGAAGTGAGTTTACCTGCATACCTGAAGGATATTCTATAAGCAGTGTATCAAAAATAGCCTTCATTTCTTCCTTCATCTGTGGTGTTGGGAAGAATGGGTTTACAAGATAACAGAAATCAAGTAATTTAGGGAATCTCCAAAAACCGCCAAAGCGTTTATGGTATTTTTGAAGAATTTTCTTGTCATCAGCAAAGATGGTCTCTGCAATATCAAGGTCTTGCACATCGTCAATTTCATACCACTTTTCTCCAGCAATCGGTAATGCTTTTAATTCTGTTCTATTGAGGAAGGTGAGAACTTTCAATACTTCCTCATAGTATTCATTGTTGCCCCACGCTTTACAATAGGCCTGAAGGAATGGTATGTATTTATTCTTTGCAAACTCTTTACTGAATTTGTATATGTTTATCGTTTTATAATATTCTTCTGTACGATGGTAATCAAACATGTCTTTTGATACAAAACTGAGGATATTGTTGTACTTATCTATTCTGACAACTGTTCCGTCCATCCAGTATTCCCATTTTGCTACAAGGGCAAGGTTGGGATTAGGATTTTCTACTAATTTTCTGACAATATCTTCTTCGTATATTAAGTCAGATTCAAAGAGAATCGTATCATCTTCCACCATCTTATCCTCTGCTAAAGACAAAGAATAGATGTTGTTAGTCTTATCGTATATTGGATTATCGATAAATTTGATATCCAAATTGTCAGAATATCTTTTACCAATATAGTTTCTAAGATTCTCTCCTTTATATCCAATGACAATGTAAACCTTCTTGATGTGAAGGTGGCAGAGAATAGTCAGGGTTCTGTCAATGAGTCTTTCTCCATTGACAGGTAGCATACATTTAGTGTTATCTTTGGTGTATTCACCAAGTCTTTTACCCATTCCGGCTGCTAATATGATTGCTTGCATATTTATTTTTTTATCGATGTTTAGAATATATTATTTGTTTGAGAAACCAAAAAGTTGAGCTTTCTTAACCCATTTATCGATAAATGGTTTATCTGATTTCTTTTGAATTTTCTCCGTTATATACTCAGGTAGCAAAATCTTTATATATTGTAAGCATAGAAATTTTGCTTTCTGAAATGCAGACATTTTAAAGTTAACGTATGGGATAGGTGTGTGCCAATTTTTGCCATAGTTAAACACTAAATACTTCTCATAATCTCTTGGTGCTTGAAACATTGCACCTTGAAACTCTATTTCTGCAGTGTCTTCCAACAATTTCTTAGAATACATGTCTCTGCAACAATAAGTTAAAGATTTGTCTTCAGGATAATCTTCAAAAAAATAGATATCAATATATTCTCCTTTTCTCATGATGGATAGAAAGCCTCTTGATTCATATCTTACGATTTCATACCCGTTCTCTCTGAGTACAAAGAGAAGAGAAAGAAATTTTTGCAAATCTTTCTTAAACATAATAAGATCAATATCTTCATCGTGGCTAATGAAGTCATGCTCTCTAACAGCTCCTAAAAGGGTGCCAAAAGAGAGTAGAAATAATACATGATTATTGTCTAAAATGCTTTTGAGAAGTAGTAAGTTCTCTTTTGCAATAACTTTGTTTATTGGTTTGATTCCCAGAAAAATGGGAACATATTTATAATAATAATTCCCTACAGGAGTTTTTATTTTCAGTTTCATTTTACTATATTTTTATATTAATAGTTATTTTTTCAGTAACTTCTTGATTTTTCTTTTAAGCGAGAATGGTATGAGACGTTTGATTTTCTCATAGTTAGTATCATTCAAATTCTCATAGAATTCCTTTTCAAATGGCAAATATGGTACCATATATTTCGGATGTTGAAGAGGAAAATCCAAATCTTTATCTGATATATAGTATGAAGGCATCTCACCATTGCTGGTATGTGTTGCATCTTCGCCAAAACCAATATTGGTGGTAAGGCTATATTTCGGATATATACCTAACATGTTATGTGCCGCTAATGTGAAATACCACTGCCAATCCCATGCGCTGACATCATTTTCATCAATAGCTTTAAGCCTATATTTCCAATATTTATGTTCTTTTGACTTATATGACATATTTGCAATAATAGAGTCCTCATAAACTCCATCTCTCCATTTCATGTCAAGATCCATGAGTTTCCATACTCTGCGCCAAGTTGCCCATCCATTTGTCGATTTGTATCTACTGAATCCGTAAGAGTCTGGTATATCAACATTAGGAAGGTAATTAGCTGCATCTATCATGCCTACACGTAAATCGTCTTCATACATGTCAAGCATTTCTTCTGCAAATCTAAAAAATGAGGGCTTTAGCATACAGTCGTCTTCTACGATGATTCCTCTCTCCTCATTTTCAAATAACCAGTTTATAGCATTGTAAACTCCGTTACAGCACCCTTGGTTTTCTTCTGGGAAACGAGTTCTTACTTCGCATTCCCAATCAATGAATTGAAGTACGGCTTTTCTCGTTGCTTCAACTTTCTCTTTTTCGCCTTTCACGTTTGGTCTAGCCCCATCTCCTGAAATATAGAGTTTAGCTGGTTTGGCTGCCTTGATGGACTCTAAGGTCCTCAATGCAACATCCTTGCGCTTAAAAATGACGAATAATATAGGTACGTTGTACATATTTATATTTTTTATTCGGGATAGTTATTGCCGAATTTATTTTTATTTTATAGATTCTTTTATTGCTTCCAAGAAACCATGACCATATTTCAAATCAGGTTCAATATAGTTGCCTTCTCCCCATTCATTCCATGACCTAACAAATAAAATCTTATGTTCATCTTCCTTGTTAGCAATGATACCAATGGCATCATTCATGTGTTTTTTAAAATTTTCGGGAGTAGCATTTATATATATACCTTCTCCGTTTCCAGCTCTTGGAGTTCTGTCCCATTGTGGCAAAACACTTGGGTAAACATTTTCCCATGAATCTTCTGGAGCAAAAAACTTTTTAACCACTTTGGGATAGTTGTATTTTACTGTAGGTAAGAAAGGGAGATGTTCTTGCAAATAATATCTAATCGTCCTACGATATTTACCTGCATATAACATTTCTGCTCTAGATTTACCTAAAGAATTTATTGCATCAAACCCTAATTTCAACATGTCGTCATAGACTGTTTTGCTGCTATTTAAATTTGGAAGAACTCGTTCGATATCTCCATTTTCCTTTCTTTTCATTGTAGATGTCGAATTTGTCATAGCTATAAAGTGAATGCCCTTCAAGTCATTTCGTTTGGCTAGTTCTTGCCATAAATTGATGAAGTTTTTTACATCCTTAAAATGGTATGGGTCGTATATCAAGAATATAGGTTTACCATCTACTTTTATATATCTATGGTCTTTGAATGCAGAAAGAACAGTATTGAAATGATTGATGTAATCTTCTTTTCCTGGATATGTTTGTTCAGCAATCATCATTTTCTTTCCTTTATTTTCCCATGTTCCTGTTGTCCAATTATGGTTTGCCCATGCGAGACAGAAAGGAAAGTCTGGCTTTCCTGTTGCAATTACTTCGTCAAAAACTCTACTAAGGAGTCTCTTTCCGTTACCCAACCAGTAGTGCCAATAGCAAAATCCTTCAATTCCCGCTTCTCTTGCTAATTCTGCTTGTTGTTCTCTAATTTCAGGCAATCGCAAGTCATAAAATCCCAAATCTGCTGGGATTCTAGGTTGATAATGGTTTTTAAATAAGGGCTTTGCTTTAGCCACATTTGTCCATTCTGTAAATCCTTTACCCCAATATTTATCATTATATGGGGTAGGATAGAATTGTGGCAAATAAAATGCAATAACTCGAGCTTTCATATTTTTTATTTTATTTTTTTAATTATTTTGGCCGGAATACCGGCAACAATGCAGTAGGAAGGTATATCGTGAGTAACCACACTATTTGCTCCCACAATAACTCCATCTCCTATAATAACGTTAGAAAGTATGCAAACATTGTTTCCAAGCCAAACATTTTTTCCAATTTTTATTCCACCTTTAGAAATTATAGGTCTTTTTCTAGGTGGAATTTCTAATGATTCTATGTTACTCTCGCCATGAGAATTGTCTGAAATCAATACATTTTCGCCCGTTAAGAGACCATCTTCTATAACAATAGAATTATAAGCAGTAATGTGTGAATTTGCTCTTATTAAACAGTTGTTCCCAATTTCAATTATTGCTTTATCTCCCCATGTTTCCAACTGTATTCCTTTTTCGAATGTACATTCATCTCCAATTTTGATGTTCTCTGGTCCTATTATGGATGATGCAGGAAAGACAATGCAGGAATTGCCGATTTTTTGGAATTTCTTTTTATAAATTCCAGTGTATATTCGATCTCTCATAGACCTATAACAATGTATTAATTGTATATATCCTATTACTCTTAAGAAAGATCCTATAAAATATAATATATTATAGATTATTTTCCTCATTATTTATTTTGCTTTAAATTTTGTTTTTAATATTTCTTTTATGATAAGTTTTTCTTTTTTATTTAGTCCTATGATGCAGGATATGCTAATTATGAGCAGAGGCAAACAGATGATGCTGATTAAAGCATGGATTGTTGCATTAGCTGGTATTTTTTCTATTAAAGATTCTATAATTATTCCGCAAGTAATAATACCAGAAGCAGGAATACACAATTCTTTAATGTAGTCTTTGTATTGAAAAATAGAGTATGTCTTTTTTAAACATCTTAATCTTTCAATATGTGCTAATCCGCATACTGCAATCATGGAGTAATAAATCCATGCAGATGAAAGTCCAGCATAGAATGCCAAATATGAAATAGGCAAACATAGTAGAGATATACCCTCTACGTTTATGGAGTATCGTCTGATTTTTCCTGTAGCCTGTATTATTATAGTAATAGGATTATTCATTGCAAGAATAACAATTTGGATAATTGTTAATTGCGCAAATAAAACTGTTTCCGGCGTGGTTTCATGGAGCCAAATTTTAATAATGAGTTCCATGTTTGCTATCATCGGAAATGCGACAGCAAGTAATACATATATGATGAATTTGTTGCTAAGATTGAAAATCTTATATAGATAGTCGTTGGACTGATTCGAATACGCTTTAATCATCGCAGGGCGTACTGCTAAGACCATACTGTTGCAAAGTGCATTGAATGCATTGCTTATTTGCATAGAGATAGCAAATGCCGCATTGGAAATAGGACCAAAAAAGATATTAAGAAGTATTGTACTTCCTTGAACCATGCAAACCTTTGAAAAAGATCCTAACATAGTCCATCCTGAAAAGAAAAGTATTTTTTTTGTTAATTCAGGATTCTTCACTTTTTTATACTTGCATTCAGCATATTTATAATGGCTATATAAACTATAATTTATAAATGTGATTATTGCAACTATAAGAAGTCCTAAGCTATAGAACGAGAGATTATCCATTGCCATTTTTCCTATTAAAAAAGCAATAAATAATTTAAGAGTATAGTCGATGGATGAGATTAAAGCATAAATGTTCATGTCTTCATGTGCAAAGACGGCAGAAGAGAATGGTATTTGCAACAGTGTGAGTATAAATGCTGCTAAACCGAAATGAAAACAATAATATGCAGCATCCAATCTTTCAAAAGGAATGTTTAATTTATGGCTTATGAACCACAAACCTGCACTTTCAAAAGCTATAAATATAATTATAGAAATGAAGATAGTAATTTTTAAGCTGATGGAAAAAATTTGATTCAGACTTTTCTGATCATTTTTTCCCAATGAAATAGAGTAGAATCTCTGAATCGCTAATTCTAAAATGCTGATAAGAAATGCAGATGTTGTAACAACACCTGCAACAGCGTTGAAAATTCCGTAATCGATGACTCCTAATCCTTTAAGAACCAGTCTGACAGTATAGAGGTTGATTATTGTCAGAACGAACATTCTAATGAATAGTATGATCGTATTCATTGCAATGCGTTGTGACTTATTTATATTTGTAACTGAACTCATTTTTTTATAGTTTATGATTCTTTCCAAAAGAGATTTGTGCCAATGTTAGGTATGGCATAATTTAAGAAAATAAATGCTATCAATGCAACAAGTATAATACCTGCCCATTTGGGTTTTATCGTCGATACGATGTTACTATATAATATTATGGTAACAGTACTATATAACATATATCCTCGAACCGCTAATACTGGGAAAAATGAAAATAAGACATGGAAGACAATTCCAAAAGTGAGTACTTTCATCATGATGGTAAAATATATATTTTCCTTTCTAAGTGTATCATAGAAATACATCATATAGTAATATAACAGTAGTGAAAACAAGTTTAATGGGCTGAATATATTGATGTTTGTATCAGCCATTCCTTTTTCCTGGGCTTTTTGGTATAATGCCAATTTATTACCTATATAAGGAATATCTAATTCAGTGCTGAATAATACTGCAAAACCTAATATTGCAATTATATATGCAATAAGTATTGCTGCTCCCCAATACAGTCGTCCTTTCTTGTTTAAAGGTTCATTTGAAAAAAATAGAAAAGGTAATAAAAGCAATGCTGAATAGTGAAACAATAAACCTATTAGCAAAAGATATATTGCTCTCTTTTTTTGTCCATCTCCGATTGCTTTTATATATAATAAAAAAACGGCAGATAATATACCTGTTCTAATCTGCATGCATTCATGCATGATGAAATAATAACCTATATATACGATTACAGGTAAAAAAAATGAATTTGATAACTTCCTAAATGCAAAGAATTTAATGCCTACTCCAAGTAATGCATAAAATAGAAATAGAATATGCACATTATTTGTTATAGTGTTGAAAATCATGGACAAGAATATGTAAGAGTATTCTATTCCCTCCAATGCAGTCGGAGTGTCATAATGGATATAGGTGTATTCATAGCTATTGGAGTCTGGATCAATTCCTACAGGTCTTAATCCAGCTATTAGAATTAAAGCAATCGATATAAGGAAATACAAAAGTAATTTGTATTTCCTTATATATCTCTCAATGAGTGCTAAAAATGTTGTTACAGATAATAATACAACCGTAATATATCCCATTTTTCTATTCTTTTGTAAAGATGATATTTCTAATAAAATATAATGTCATTACGACAAATGTAAGCAACGTGCAGGTTAATACAAAAATCATTCTTTTTGGTCCTGCTGGTTTCAATGGAACTGAAGCATTTTGTAATGTCGTAAATGCCGGAGTTTGCATTAATAATTTTGCTTGTGCTTGTTGAACTTGTGTTGTCAGTGCAGTATAATTATTGTATAACAGCTGCATTTCGTTCTCTAAGTCATTTTCTTTCAACTTGTAAGATTCCAATATGACATCATTGTTGGCATCAGCATAGCTACCATATGTCTGTCTAACCCTTTCATATTTGCTTTTTGCTTCAGAGCAGAGTTTTTGATAGTACTCTAAATCTTTGCGTGCTTTACTTGTACGGTAATCTGTGATGAACTGCTGTAATCTGTTTTGTACTGTATCTGTTAATGTTGCACAAATAAGTGGATCTTGTGCTTCTACAGAAATAGAAATCACATAGTTTTTTTTATCTACGGTACATGATACATTATCAGCAATGGTCTTGGCTATTTGATCCTGTTTTTTTGTTAGTCTGAAAGGATTTACTTTGCTACTAGTGCTGCTTGTCGTATCTTTTGTTGTAAACAATAAATTTATACTATAAATCGCTTTGGTCCACCATGGATATTTTTGTTTGGTAGCAAGGTAATCATAGTAGGTTGTATTGATGCTTCCGTCTAATGATTTTACTTTCACATCAAATAGACTTGTAAGGAAATCATTAGATTCAATCAAGTCTGGATACAATTCAGGGAAAATGGCATCTTCGTTAGAAGATGAAGCACCGATGTCGAAACCAAAAGAAGAGGCAAGTTCCCCCAAGGAACCAGTACTAAAACTTGATAACTCAGGAGCAAGTTTAGCTGTGCTTTTGTAATGTCTAGGCACGCACATGATAATTAGGATAGATAAAATGAATGAGACAGGTAAGCCTATAAAATAAGCTTTCCTGTTTTTTATCATTGCTTTTATGATGGCTGTTACATCAATTTGTTTAACTGAATTATTATTATCCATTTTCTTCGTTATTCTTTTGTTTACTTACTTATTATTAGCAATCGTAGCAATCATGGCGGCGATGCTGCTAACTTATCTCTGCTTCCAACTCTCAACTCCTCTTGTCTTGCTGGAGAAGTTGATGCCAAGCTTGACAACTGTTCGCTTATCCATAGCGAAAGGAG
>OGFD01001464.1_pt1 | contig 11261 bp, 6 predicted proteins | sample 1570851 | NCBI WGS metagenome assembly OGFD01 (sample SAMEA2582077, study PRJEB24529) | metagenome | biome: Human gut stool | place: China | collected 2011
TGGCCGGAGCTGTGAACCTCAGGTGTAACAACGTAGATGGATTTGTGCTGGTTCATGGAAGTGATACCGTTCTGACTTAAGGTTTCTGCCAGATAAGCACCGATCACTTCAGTTCCGTCCATGCAGACGATCGTGTCAACGATGGTTGATGCCATATATTCGGTTCCCATGGATTTGGCAGCGGCAGCAGCCATAGTGCCTCTGACCTTCAAGGTTGTCATATCGATATACTGGTTGATATGAGAATGGTTTGTAGCAAAGTGACCGTTCATCACTTTGATATATAACTGATTATTGTAAGAAGATGTTAATTTCATTGATTCATGTTTCATATGTATGTACCACCCTTTCATTTAAATAACATATATAATTTGTTATACAACCTCTAAAATAGTGTTAACGACCAGATCATTCTGTTCCGGATTCATGAAGCAGAAGCGGATATAAGAATTATCCAATCCTGTGATGTCGGTACAGCTTCTGATATACAATCCCTTACTCTGGCAATGTTCCACAACTGTCTGAGCAGTAATATCGGTCTTTAATAATTTAACCAGAATAAAATTTGCATCCGGCTTATAGAGCTTAATCGTCTTGCGGCTTGCCAGTGCAGAATAGACGAGATTCCGTTCCGTCTTCATCAGTGTCTGGGTCTTACTTATGTAGGAAGCATCCTTGAACATATCAATGCCGGCTGCCTCGGCAAGTGCGTTGATCGCATAAGGAAAACCGGTGATTGACATTGTCTTTTTAAAAACCGGATTAGATGTGATCGCATAGGCTAATCGAAGGCCGGGTACTGCAAAGAATTTACTTGTGTTTCTGAGAACGTAGAGATTGTCATATTCCTTAACCAGCGGAATAGCGGTGCAATCATCCTTATCCTGAACGAAATCCATATACTCCTCATCAACGACCAGTGCAATATCATTTCCTGCGCAGATCTTTGCAATGAATTCCAGAGATTCGCGGTCGATGACCTGTGACGTTGTTCCATTTGGATTCGAGATAAATGCCATATCAATGGACTCATTTAACGTAGAGATGAAATCCGCAATATCCAGTTCATAATTTTCCTCTTCGGATAACTGATAATATGTGATATCACAGCCGTTCATTTTCAGGATCTTCTCATAATTTTGTGCTCCCGGTGAAAGAAGAACAGCATGCTTTGGACTGTTGAATTCGATCAGGAGTTTGATAAATTCATATGAGCAGCTTCCGACAATTATATCGTCCGGATCCGCACCAGAATAGCCTGCAATACTGTCTTTTAATCTTGTATATGAGCCATCCGGGTAACGCTTCAGATCTTCGATACTGTTAAGAATGACATTTTTGACAGAATCCGGAACCCCGAGCGGATTCATGTTCAGGTCAAATCTTACAGATTCATTCTGGGAGAGCAGATTGCTCCCAGAAAGATGTGACGTACTTTTTCCCATAAAAAATTCCTCTTTTTCCATATATAATGTTTCAAAAAACTATTTATTTTGCTATAATCAAAATATATGTTTTTATATAATTATACCGATTCGGGGATTTAATTACAAGAAAAATACATGAGTTTTAATAAAATGATTACGAAAGCAAGGAGAACCAGATGAAAGGGATCGTAGAACAGTACGCCAGAGGAGAATTCAATGTAGAAAGACCGGATATTGATATTTCCATTGCAAAGCTGGAACTGGCTGTGGAAGCAGCACGCGTACGGGCTACACTGGGAGAAATCTCCGATGCATGTGAAAAGATTGTAGGACGTTATAAAGCAGTAATCAGAACAATATCAGGCGTGTATTCATCAGAAAGTAAGAAGGATGCAGATTTCGCACGTGCTTGCGAACTGACCGAAGAATTTGCAAAGAAAGAAGGACGTCGCCCGCGTATTATGATCGCCAAGATGGGACAGGACGGTCACGACCGTGGCGCCAAAGTTGTAGCAACCGGATTTGCAGACTGTGGTTTCGACGTAGACATGGGTCCCTTGTTCCAGACTCCGGAAGAAGCTGCCCGTGAAGCAGTGGAAAACGACGTACATGCGGTAGGTGTTTCTTCTCTGGCCGCAGGTCACAAGACACTGATTCCGCAGATCATCGACGAACTGAAGAAACTGGGACGCGAAGACATTCTGGTATTTGCAGGAGGTGTCATTCCGGCTCAAGACTACGACTTCCTTTATAAAACAGGAGTTATAGCCATCTTCGGACCGGGTACTTCTGTTGCCAAGTCAGCTTGCCAGATCATGGAACTGTTGCTGGATACAGAAGAATAATCCTCTGAAACATATAAAGAATCCGACAGACGGACTGCCCTGACAAACAAGCAGGCAGTATCGTCTGTCGGATTCTTTTTGATAAGATCTTCAGTCAGTTTTCTTTCTGGGAGATCTAATCCCGGATTTGACCGTCGCCGCTGATCAGGTATTTGTAGGTGGTCAGTTCAGGCAAAGCCATCGGACCACGAGCATGCAGTTTCTGGGTGGAAATACCAATTTCGGCTCCAAATCCGAATTGTCCTCCATCAGTGAAGGAAGTAGGAAGATTCGTATAGACGCAGGCAGCATCCACTTCCCGGGAAAAAACCCGGCATACTTCCGGATCCTCTGCTACCACACTCTCACTGTGATGGGAAGAATAGCAGGCTATATGTTCCAATGCTTCTTCCAGACCACTGACTACACGAACGGACATTTTATAGTCCAGGTATTCCCGCCCCCAACTTTCTTCACTGGCGTGCTCCAGCCGTTCATACTTTCCTTTTAAAACACCGTAAGCCTCATCATCAGCATAGATCTCTACCTGACAGGCCGCCAGTGGGGACACCAGTTCCGGCAGGTCAGCCAAACGGCTCCGGTCTATCAGCAGACAGTCCAAAGCATTGCAAACACTCACCCGACGGGTCTTGGCATTGCATACAATGGCTTTTCCTTTCTCCAGACTCCCCGACGAATGAAAATAACAATGGCAAATTCCGGCCCCTGTTTCTATCACAGGCACAAGAGCATGACTCCGCACATACTGAATCAGGTTCCGGCTTCCCCGGGGAATGATCAGATCAATGTCGCCCACCGCACGCAACATCTCCTGTGTCTGTTCATGTCCGGGAGGTAACAGAGTCACACAGGCTTCCGGGAAATTCTCCTCTTCCAGCACGGTGCGAATCACATCCCTTAATGCACTATTGGACACGTCTGCATCGCTTCCGCCCTTCAAGACGCAGGCATTCCTGCTTTTCAGACAAAGCGAAAAAACATCCAGTGTCACATTCGGACGCGCTTCATAAATTACCCCGATTACTCCGAAAGGTACCGACACCTTACGAATATGCATCCCATTCGGCTGCGTCCATTCTTTCAGAACCACATCACAAGGAGATGCCAGGTCCGCTACCTTCCGGATATCCGCGGCCATCCCCTGAATACGCTCCTGGCTCAACCGGAGACGGTCGTATTTGGGGTCAGCCGGATCCATTCTGGACAGATCAGCAGCATTGGCCTGCAAGATTGTTTCCATATGCTTTTCCACAGCATCAGCCAGATTCATCAATACCCGGTCAATCTGTTCTTCAGACACACGGTTTAACGCATGTGAAGCTTTGCGTGCTTCCTTCAACTGGTCTTTTAAAGTCTGCTCCATCATTCTGTCCTCCACTCAATGTAAAGATTATTATAATGAACAAAGGGACGTTCGCCCTGTAATCCCATGCGGGACTGTACCTCCTCTGCACTACAGCTGATTTTACCCAAAGCAAATGCCGAGCCGTCAGGAGCAAGTATCTGCACAATATCATCTTTTTCAAATTGTCCTTCTACTGCTACAACTCCTACCGGCAGTAAACTGGCTGCCTGTGAAGACAAAAGTGCCCGGTAAGCTCCTTCATTGATCTGAATCTTTCCCTTGGCAAAACCTTCGCTGTGAGCAATCCATTTCTTCACTCCGGAAACAGGATGACTTCCAGGTAGGAAACGAGTATAAGGCACTTCATTACGCTCCAGCAGAATATCTGTCAGAATATGTTCCCGTTTGCCATTGGCTATAATCACCGTGATACCTTCAGACGCTACCTTCTGGGCCATACGAAACTTGGTAATCATGCCTCCGCGTCCCAAAGAAGAACGGGAAGTCTGTACAATGGAATCCGTATCCAGCCGGGCATCCGGGACAACCTCCCGCAACAATGCAGATGTCGGCAAAGCAGGATCTCCATCATACACCCCGTCCACATTGGAAAGAATCAACAGTACATCTACCCCCATCATGGTGGCAACCAATCCGGAAAGTTCATCATTGTCCGTAAACATCAGTTCCGTCACCGATACTGTATCATTCTCATTGACAACAGGAACAATCCCATGTTCCAGCATCACCTCCATGCACTGTTTCTGGTTCAGATAATGCCGGCGGGTAGAGAAACTCTCTTTCATGGTCAATATCTGTCCGCACCGGAGTCCATACCCTCCGAAAAATTCATCATACCGGTTCATCAGTTTGATCTGTCCAACCGCGGAAAAGAGTTGCCGGGCCGACACCACATCCAGACCGGTAAATTCTTTCATTTCTCCTTTTCCGGCAGCCACAGCTCCCGAACTGATCAGGATTACTTCCTTGTCCATTCTCCGTAACTCTGCTATCTGGTCGACCAGTGCTGACATACGTGTCAGATCCAGCCTTCCGTCCGGACGGGTCAGCACATTACTCCCTACCTTGATTGCTATCCGACTATATGTTTCCATACCCAATTCGTTTAAGATTCACAAATGTAATTTATTTACCATAAAATAAAAACAAATCAATTACTTTTTAGCCAATAAACAAACATACTGAAATTTTATTATCGTTTTATACAACTTTTCAACTGTAAGAGAGTTTATATGGAAACTTGAATCTTACACCAGTCTGTCTCTGTCTTTTTAACAATCAAAAAACAGTCTTATTCCATAAGTTCTTTGTATATTTGTTCCCTGACCAAACATTCCTTCCCTGGATGGGATATAAATCTATCAAGAGACTACCATGAAAAAAAACATTATATACCTTCTGACTCTCCTGCTGCTCTGCTGTTTCCGGCAGAACATACATGCTGAATATTTCAGAAATCTGAACTTAGGAAACGGACTTTCCCAGTTTTCTGTCATGTCCATCTGCCAGGACAGTCTGGGACGCATGTGGTTTGGTACCCATGAAGGTATCAACATCTACGACGGACATCACATCCGATACTATAAAGGATGGGTGGAAAGCGGCCCCGGAGAAAAGCTCTGGCTAGGAAATTCCATTGACTATATCCACTGTGGCAACGACGGAAATATCTATTTCATTGCTGACCGTAATCTTTTTACTTACGACATCCGCTGCGAACGTTTCAGCCAGCTTACCACTGGGAACCAGACTTCTGCACTCACCACTACGGATACAGCGATCTGGTATACCCGACATGATACCCTGTTTGTGTGGGATACTCAAAAAAAACAAAGTCTGTATGTCCGCAATCTTCCAGCCAGCGACATCACAGCCTTGACCATCACCCGCAATGGGAATATCTACATAGGGACTGACAACGGGATTTACATAGCCCAAAATGCAACAGATCCCAATATGAAACATCAGCTTCAGAGCAAAGGAGTACATACCATTTTCGAAAGCAGTAGCCGGGAAATCTGAATCGGTACTTACATGGACGGGCTTTACCGTATCATCAACGGCAAACTTATCAATGTTCCTTATTCACCTCACGACGGGAAAGGTACCAGCGATCGGCAAATCCGACAATTCACAGAAGACAGCCAGCATAATATATGGTTTGGAACGTTTTCCGGCCTGGAAAAATACAATCCCCAGACAGGTCTCTATACCAAAATACAGATACCTCAGCATGTAGGCGGTCTCAGCCATCCCTCACTTTTCGCTCTCTATACCGACAGACAGGGAATCATCTGGCTCGGAAGCTATTACGGCGGAGTCAGTTATTTCAATCCTGGCAAGGAAGAATACCTCCACTATAACTACCAGAGCCACGCCCAGCCAGGAATCTATTACTCTTACATTGGTGAAATGGTTCAGGACAACGAACGTAATCTCTGGATCAGTACCGACGGAGGAGGAATCAGCCAGATCGGCCCCGGATGGAATCTTCTCAAGCAGTTTACAGCCGGCAAGGCAGACGGTCTGCCTCATAATAACATCAAAAGCATTGTCTACGACCCGCACAGAAACAACCTTTACATCGGAACTTATCTGGGAGGACTCTCCCGGTACGATATCCGTCAACACACTTTCCATAATTACCGGAACCGGGCTGATAATCCGGGAGACATCATCTATCACCTGGAAATATGGAATGACAAACTCTATCTCACCACCCGTAAAGGACTGTTCTGTCTCGATCCGGATACAGATACGTTCCAGTTCCTTTCCAACACCAGTTCTTTCTGCGAGTATTTCGATATCTCTCCCCAAGGTACACTCTATATCATGGGCTGGAACTATGTTGACATATTTTCACTCACTGACAATACACTGACCCGACGGATATCCATGACTCCTTATGACTGTTACGGCAATCTCAGTCACATTCTGGCAACCGATCAGGGAGCATATATCAGCACACTGGGATCAGGTATTTATTTTTACAATGCAAAAAGCCATGAAGTTACTCACTATACTCATGCCAACAGTCAGCTTCCCAGTGACTACTGCTATAACATAGCCCGCGTTGACGAACATTCGATTGCTATCAGCACCGATAAAGGAATTACGCTTTTTACTCCCGAAAAACGGCAGGCATCCACGATTGTACTCCCCGCAGAAATACCTCTCATCTATGGAGGAGGCTTATATGTATCCCCCCAACATGAAATCTATATCGGAGGTCCCAAGGGAATCACAATGGTTCCGGCAGAAAGTTTCCGAAGCAATGCGGCCCACAATTCACCTCTGTATTTCTCACGTCTGTGGATCAACAACCGGCTGGTTACTCCCTTGTCGGCAGACAATATACTTGACCAGACCCTTCCTTTTACCCATAAGCTGAAGCTCAAACATAACCAGAATAACTGTATCATCGAGTTTACCTACTCCGACCACAAAGAACAGTCACGCCGGCAAACCTTTGAATACAAGCTTGAAGGCTTTGACGACAAATGGATTTCCACTTCTGCCAACGAGATTCATTACACCAATCTCGACCCCGGAAACTACACCCTCAAAGTCAGACCTCAGCAAGGATCAGAAGAACAAACCATCTCTTTACAGATACAAATCTCCACCCCATGGTATTCCACCATCTGGGCCTGGATGCTCTACCTCATCACCATTGGTGCAGGCAGCTTCTGGTTTGTCCGTAACAAGCTGGCCAAACGGGCTCTGGCTCTTTCTCTGGAAAAAGAACGTTTTGAAAAACAGCATATCGAAGAAGTCAACCGGGCCAAGCTCGTCTTCTTTACGAATGTCAGTCATGAGTTCCGTACTCCCCTTACCCTTATCATCAGTCATCTGGATGCCTTGCTTCAGGAACAGCTCCCAGTACAATTATACAACAAGCTGCTGAAGATCAAACAAAACACCCAATACATGACTAACCTTATAACGGAACTCCTTGACTTCCGTAAATTCACCCAGAATCATGTGATTCTGCATCTGGCATCCCAGGACATCTGCCTGATGCTTGAAGAAATTTATCTCACCTTTACCGACTATGCCCAACAACGCAAGATAGATTATACCTTTGAATCTGAGCCGAAAAATATCTTGTGCTGGATAGACCGGACTCAAATGGAAAAGGTATTTTTCAACCTTCTTTCCAATGCTTTCAAATATACTCCTGACGGAGGAAGCATCCGCCTGAAAGCCTGTATCCAGGCAAATCAGCTGATCATACAGACGACAGACAGCGGAACCGGTATCCCTGAAAACGAGAAACAAAGAATCTTTGAACGCTTCTTCCAGGGAGAAGACCAAAAAGGAGAAGAAAAATATCCCGGAACAGGCATCGGACTGGCCCTGACAAAAAACATTGTCGAAGCACATCATGGAACAATCACGGTAAGCAGTATCCTTCACCAGGGAAGTACCTTTACCGTTACACTTCCGCTGGAGAAAGAAGTCTTCAACGAAGATACACGCGTGCAGTTCTGCGAGAATACACCACCCAAAGAAGAAAAGGCATACTTTCCTCCCTGTCAGGAACCGGCACTTCCACCCATTCCCCAACCTCAGGAAAACCCACTCCTGCAGAATGAACCGGAAAACGAGACGGCTGATTCCGGTGAAAAGAAAAAATACACCCTGTTGCTGGTAGAAGACAATCCAGACCTGTTGCAGACTCTGAAAAACATCTTCGATCCTTTCTACCGGGTGATCACGGCAACCAACGGAAAGGAAGGACTCTCGGCCACCTTTGAACATAAACCGGACATCATTATCAGTGACATCATGATGCCTGAAATGAACGGTACGGAAATGTGTCTGAAGATCAAAAGCAACATTGATCTTTGCCATATTCCCGTGATCCTGCTCACCGCTTTGAACAGTACGGAACAAAACATCGAAGGATTGAACCGGGGAGCTGATGACTATATTACCAAACCTTTTGACACTCAGATTCTGCTGGCACGCACCAACAATCTCGTACGCAACCGGTTACTCATCCAGCACCAACTGAAGAAACAACCCATCTCGGAAGTTGACCTGGCCAGCATCAACCCGCTCGACCAGCAATTTCTCCAGAAGGTGGATGAAGTTATAGAACAGCATATCGATGATGTTGAATTTGACATTCCCAAACTCTGTCAGGAAGTAGGTATGGGACGTTCCCTGCTCTACTCGAAATTCAAGGCACTCACCGGTATGACTCCCAATAATTTCCTGCTGAATTATCGTTTGAAATATGCGGCAACCCTGCTACAAAAATATCCGACTCTCCCTATTGCAGAAGTCAGCGACCGGAGTGGATTCAGCTCACCACTCTATTTCAGCCGCTGCTTCAAGAATCAATACGGAGAAACTCCCCAGAACTACAGACGGAAACAGTCGGAAGACAGTTGAATCATTCTGGATGCTCCAGGAAGCATACCGTCCTGTGAGAAGTCACATTGCCAGGTAAAAGGCCGTGAAGAAGTCCGTCCTTTCCAAATATCCAGCGTAAGCAATTGCTGACTCTGGGCCGGATCAGCCGCATGCACCACCAGGCGGCCTTCCTTCGTTTCCCGCAATTGCAAAATGCAGGGACGGTCGGCTCTGACTGACAAGTCACGGCTTTCAAAGGTTCCCGGAGCATAAAACACCAGATGCCACATTTTCAGTTTCCTGTTTCTGACTACCTGCAAGTCCGGAGTATTCTTCAGAATCCGGATGGAAGCATCTTTGCAATATGCCTCCATTTCGCCGGCTGTCTGCAGATCCGGAACTACCAGATATGCATAAGTACCCGCTGCCGGTTTCTGACCATGCCGGATGCCAACCGTCACCACCTGTTTACCAACCTGCTCCCGTGAAGCCGTGTGATTGATATCATACCAATTACCAGTCTGCATTTTATCCTGACAGAATACTGTTCCACCTTCCGGGAATATATATCCGACTCCATTATGCAACACCCATTTCAGTGAACCGCCGACACTGTCTCCCGGATTCATCTGACAAACTTTCTTTCCGTTCCTGATCCATACCGGCTGTCCTTTCTCCAGACACTGGTTTACCGTAGTCACCACTTCTGCCTCAGCACCTGATGTGATCCCTGCTCCCAGACATACCACTTCATTCTCATAAAAGAACCAGGCCTTATGTGCCCGGGTCAATACCCCCGCATAATTGTCCTCATAGGCATAGGCGGTCGCACCATACAGAGAGTCCGACACTCCACCGGCAAACTCAGAAGTGCCTTTTGTCTGCCAGTCACTCTTCGCCATTGGAATCTCTTTTAACTGCGGAGCCGTTACGCCGGGAATCCGCCTCCAGTCCCATACCGGGAATATCTCCTGATACTCATCTCCTTCACGGACAATATTAGTACATCCGTCCGACAGGAAATAAGTCCGCAGATTTTCCCCGTTGCCATACTCACACCGCATGGTCCGGGTAGAAACCATCCGCACATCAAACGTATAGGACGGACGCACATGCAACGTGTAATCACCAACCGGATAATGAGTATGAAACGGAGTAATACCCACATTCGCAGACAATCTTCCTTCCAGGCGTCCGACGATTTCCCGATATTCATCTGCATGAGCCGGATCCAGTTCCATCATCCGGCGGGCAAAAAGAGCGGTGGATGATTTGTCCGTCACTCCCGGACGACTCACTCCACGTCCCAGCACATCAAACAGCATGAAACGGCCACGAATAGTCGGATAATAAGTTTCACGCATGAATTTGCCCAGCAAAGCGACCTTCCCCTCCGGCAATTCATAATCCGTTCCCTTCGTATACATGGCAATCTGAGTAATCCCCTTCAGAATTTCATCTCCATATCCCCCAATGTACAACTGAGGGCCATGCTGAAAATAACTGTTATCATGCTGGAATCCCTCCTGCGTCGTATACACCAGCGGACTGTAAGCATTCTCAATCGCTTTCTTCAAATCAGTGGAATCCTCCGACAAACAACTCCGGTAAATCCAGTGCAAAGCGATATCCGTACGGTTGGCTCCCGTCCATTTGGCGGGATCTCCTCCGTCTGTTTTCATCCGTTCCAGTAATTTCCGTTCCAGTTCCTCCGGCAACTTCTTAGCTCCCGAACGCATCTGAATCAGCAAAATTCCCAGACACTGAGGTTCAGCTATCTGATTATACCACCAGTTATGACACCAGGGATTCCGTTCATGCCAGAACTCCAGTCCGGCCTGAATCTTGTCAAACAAACGGTCATCAGCATAATACGGATTCTCCGGATTTGTATAGGCAAAGACAAAATCACTCACACGCTGCAGGTGAACCAGCGGAGGCCAGTCCGTACGCTGGATACTTCCATAATCAACATCTGTAAAGGCTCCCTCCCGATAAAAGGACAAAGCCTCATCAATGGAAGGGTTCTTGCTGAAATCCTGCCTGATCTTCTGCATCAGGATCTCAAAATCACTTCCGGAGGTTACCTCTGCCGAAAGGCTCATGCTTCCCAAGAAGCAACCACAGACCAGAAGCAGTTTTCTGACTTTATTCATTATATAAACACACTAGTGTCCACTAAAAATTAGAGGACGAGTTAAAAATTATAATTACTAAATAAATTTGGTCCATCAAGACCGCTTTGTCCTTTGACATCAT
>OGFD01001467.1_pt1 | contig 11251 bp, 10 predicted proteins | sample 1570851 | NCBI WGS metagenome assembly OGFD01 (sample SAMEA2582077, study PRJEB24529) | metagenome | biome: Human gut stool | place: China | collected 2011
TCATCAAACAAGTTATAAAGAAATATGGAACCAATTTTCGCCATAAAGGATATCTATAAGATACTGTACCAGTTCGAGAAAAATTTCTCGGAAGTACATGCTATCACCATCAACGAGGCCATGTTGCTTTGTTGCTTAAAGGATAATGAGGCAAAGTCGGCAGGAATGATTTGCGATTATATCGGTCTTTCAAACTCCCGGGTCTCAAAGGTGATCACCTCTGTCGAGAACAAGGGGTTTATCCGCAGGAACATCAATAAAGAGGATAAGCGGCAAATGTTTTTCTCGCTCACCCCAAAAGGGAAAGAGAAAATACAACAGATGATGCAGGCCGAGCTAAATATGGATAGCCTGTTCAATCAACTCAAAGAATACATACAAAAGGGATGAATCCCTTTTTTTAACTAATTATTGTCTACTAACAAATATGTATAATATAAATTAAATATAAACGGATATGAAGTACTTGATTATTGGAGGTGTAGCCGGTGGAGCTACCGTAGCAGCCCGGCTGCGTAGAATGGACGAGAAAGCGGAAATCATCCTTTTCGAACGTGGAAAATATGTTTCTTATGCAAACTGTGGATTACCTTATTATATCGGAGATGTGATAACCGATCGTGAAAAATTATTCGTACAGACTCCCGAAGCTTTTTCCGTACGTTTTCGTGTGGATGTACGTACAGAAAATGAAGTTATCTTTATCGACCGCAAGAAAAAAACAGTGACCGTACGTCTCAACAGTGAGGATACATACGAAGAAAGTTACGACAAATTATTGATCTCTACCGGTGCAATACCGGTCAGACCACCTCTGCCGGGGATCGATTCCGACGGCATCTTTACACTAAGAAATGTCTATGATACGGACCGGATAAAAAAATATATCCATGAACACCCTGTTCGTAAAGCAGTGGTTATCGGGGCCGGATTTATCGGTCTGGAAATGGCAGAAAACTTACATGCGTTGGGAGCTAAGGTCTCGATCGTAGAGATGGCCAATCAGGTAATGACTCCCATCGATTTCTCGATGGCTTCCCTCGTACATCAGCATCTGATGGATAAAGGAGTGAATTTATATCTGGAACAAGCGGTCGCCTCCTTTGAGAGAACAGGAAAAGAACTGAAAGTAATATTCAAAAACGGGCAATCGATTCAGGCGGATATCGTCATACTCTCCATCGGCGTACGTCCGGAAACGACATTGGCACGTGCTGCCGGACTGACAATCGGAGAAGCCGGCGGTATTGCCGTAAATGACTTCCTGCAAACCTCAGATGAAGCGATCTATGCAATCGGCGATGCCATTGAATACCGCCATCCGATCACGGGAAAACCCTGGTTGAACTACCTCGCAGGCCCTGCCAACAGGCAAAGCCGTATCGTTGCCGACAATCTTTTAGGAGCAAAAATCAAATATGAAGGAGCTATCGGTACTTCCATTGCCAAAGTATTCGACCTCACCGTAGCGACCACCGGATTGCCCGGTAAACGCCTGCGACAAGCAGAAATAGCCTACGTCTCATCAACCACTCATTCTTCTTCACATGCCGGTTATTATCCGGATGCTACCCAGATGAGTATCAAAATCACGTTTGATAAAGAAAGCGGTAAACTATACGGTGCACAGATTGTCGGCTACGACGGAGTTGACAAGCGTATCGATGAATTTGCACTTATTATCAAACATCAAGGCACCATCTACGACCTGACGCAAGTGGAACAGGCATATGCACCTCCGTTCTCATCGGCCAAAGATCCGGTAGCCATTGCAGGTTACGTGGCCGAAGATATCATTGCAGAAAAAGTGAAGCTTGTTTATTGGCGCGATCTGCGCGATATCCGGCTGGAACACGAATTTCTATTGGACGTACGGACACCCGATGAATTCTCTTTAGGATCATTGCCAGGCGCAGTCAACATACCATTGGATGAAATACGTGACCGCATTGACGAAATTCCCAAAGACAAACCCGTATACGTGTTCTGTGCCGTCGGCCTAAGAGGATATTTAGCCTACCGTATACTTTCTCAGCATGGATACGATAAAGTGCGTAACCTTTCCGGCGGATTAAAAATTTATAAGGCGGCTACCGCACCCATTGTTCTGAACGAAGAAAATGACATTCAACACACTGATAATAAGGTAACTCCTACTACCGTCACCCCTTCTCCGCAGCCGTCAGCAAACACCGATTCATCAGCACGTGTCATTCGGGTGGATGCCTGTGGTATGCAGTGTCCCGGACCTATCCTGAAAATGAAAAAAACAATGGATACACTCACTCCCGGCGAACGGGTAGAGGTCATTTCCACTGATCCCGGTTTTGCGCGTGATGCGTCTGCATGGTGTAATTCCACTGGGAACAAGCTGATTTCTAAAGAAAGTTCAGGTGGAAAATCGGTGGTGATTATTGAAAAAGAGGAACCGAAAGCCTGTAATCTGGTGACTTCCTGCGAAGGTAAAGGCAAAACTTTTATCATGTTTAGCGATGATCTTGATAAAGCATTAGCTACCTTTGTGCTGGCAAACGGTGCAGCAGCAACCGGGCAAAAGGTAACTATCTTCTTCACCTTTTGGGGACTGAACGTTATAAAACGGCTTAGTAAACCCAAAGTAAAAAAGGATATTTTTGGAAAAATGTTCGGTATGATGTTACCTTCCAGTTCACTAAAGTTGAAATTATCCAAAATGAGTATGGGAGGCATAGGAGGAAAAATGATGCGGTCCATAATGAAGCACAAAGGCATAGACTCACTGGAATCTCTGCGCCGGCAAGCATTGGAGAATGGTGTGGAATTTATTGCTTGTCAAATGTCTATGGACGTAATGGGAGTGAAAAAAGAAGAATTATTGGATGAAATAACCATTGGCGGAGTAGCTACGTATATGGAACGCGCCGACAATGCGAACATTAACCTGTTTATATAAAAAGATAAATGAAAACAATATGCATAATGCGCGATATTTACAAAGCCCTCGCGGGCTTTGAAGCGCAGTTTGAAGAAGTATACGGTTTATCACTTAATGAAGCGATGATACTGTGTGCCCTGCAGGAAGCCCAAAAGGAGATGACATCCACAGATTTGTCTGCCCGTACCGAAATGGGAACTTCCCACACTTCTAAAGTCATCAGAACCGTGGAAGAAAAGGGATTGATAAAAAGAGCCTTAGGGGAAACGGATAAAAGACAAATGTATTTCAGTTTGACCCCGAAAGGGGAGAAACAATTGGAAGCCATTAACCTCGAAAAAGTGGAAGTGCCGGAAATGCTCAAACCTCTTCTATAAATAATTTAAACTGGCTCTGAAAGCATGAGTGTAAACAGTAAAAATAGCACACATTCCATCATTTTTATAAGTCATTGTATATCAATATACTAAGACACGTCTTCTTTTTCTCTACGAGGAACTTACCGTTCCTCGTAGAGTTTCCCTTCGTTTTTCGTAGAGGAACAACGCCTTCCTCGTAGAGGAACACGACAAAGACTCATAAAATACAACAAAACGAACAAAAAACATCTATTCGTCCAGCCACTTTTGTATCTGCGAAATCACATGCATTCTCATGCTCTCCGGTAATGTGCTGATCCGTGCCAAATGGCTTCCACCGGGTTGAACAAACACCGACACATTTTTCTTCCCTTTTAGCCAAGTCACACCGGCGGCTGTCCAAGGATCATTTTGCCCGTAGATAAATATCATCTTCGGATCATTGTCCTTCAGAAAGTTCACTATTTTCCGACCAAGCTTTTTATGAAATTTCATATGCCGTAATTCTTTCGGAAGCATCAACCTCCGCAAATAATGCTTGCTGCTTTTAATAGAAAGATATTCTCTGAACGGTTCGATATCATAACCGTAGTATCCCAATTCACGGGCCGCTTGTACAAAGAAAGAAACATTCGGACTATCGCAAGTAAAATAAGACGGGTCACTGACATCCAACAAATGCCGGAATATCTCTTCGTCCGATGCCGTAGAGGAAGGGATATTACTCACTTCCGTCCCCCATTGCCAGAGTGCAAACGAATACTCCAGCACACAAAAATCATAAATTTCATCTAACGGAGCACGAAAGACATACTTCTTTTCAGTGCAATAGGTTTCGAAACGGGGTAATAACCTGCTTTTTCGTTTCAACACTTCCAACTGGAAATCTTCGACCTTTTTCCGCTCTTCGGCCGTAGAAACCTGCTGCAGAAACGGCTCATGCCTGCCGTCTTCCACGCCATAACAAAGCGGTGCTACATAAGGAACCGAAATATCCACATCGTCCGGAAAAAAAGCACGATACAATAAGGAAGTCTGCCCTCCTTTGCTAATACCCGTGCTTATCCATTTCCCCGGATACATCGTCTTAAATGCAGCAGTCACGGCATGCAGGTCTTTGGCAGAATTTTCGGCAGTCAGATACTTCCAGTCTCTCGGTTCCGGAGTAGACTCCAGAAAAAAGCGATGTTCTACAAATATCATATTTGCATTAAACAAGCGTGATAACTCCTCACGATAGCCCGGACGCATGGCATAAGCGGCTCCATATCCCTCGGTAACGATCACCGTAGGACGGTCGAATCCGACGTGTGCCACAATAACACGTTGATGAAACGAACCTTTTTTCGGATGACGATGATCCAGAGGTTGAGAGAAATAAATAACGTATTTCTCTACAAATTCAGTTGTTTCCAACGGTTTCACACGATCGACAAGAGCCATATTTTCCACTTTTTCCAGTAAACCGGCCTGTGCCGATAAACGGGCGGACAGAAGCAAAAGTGAAAAAGCCCAAAGTACTGCATAGCAGCGAGGTAACTGTTTCATACGTATCCGATTTTTAATTTCGTACAAAGATAACCCCTTTCCGGAGATAATCCGGCCCATACTTTAACATTTTAACATTCACCTCTGCGAACCTTTTATAACAGAAGTTGTTGTTTCTATCAAAAGCCTAAGGTACCAGGGCAGGATTTTTTTATTTAACCTAAACATTATAAAAGATATGAAGAGATTAATTCCTATTTTATTGGCGGTCTTTGCGTTCGCTGCTTGCGAAAAAGACCCCGACATGGACAAATTGGACAATGATTATTTGGTGTATACCAATTACGACAAGAAGGCTAACTTCAAAGAGTTCACCACTTACTACTTGCCGGACAAAATTCTCGTGATCAGCGATAAAGAAGAACCGGAATATCTGGAAGGAGAAGCTGCACAAGAAATTCTCGCCGCTTATAAAAGCAATATGGATCAAAGAGGTTACACAATGGCGGCTTCTAAAGAAGAGGCTCAATTGGGTATACAAGTAAGTTACATCAAAAGCACCTATTTCTTCACCGATTACGGACAACCGGAATGGTGGTGGGGCTATCCCGGATACTGGGGCTCAGGCTACTGGGGCAACTGGGGTGGCGGATGGTATTATCCATACGCAGTGAACTATAGTTATAGCACCAACTCATTCATCACGGAAATTGTAAATCTGGATGCACCGGAAGGACCAAAGGAAAAACTGCCTATCTTATGGACAAGTTACATGACCGGCTTGGTTTATTCCAGCAATATGAACAAAGCACTCGCTGTGAAAGGTGTTAACCAGGCATTTACACAATCACCTTATCTTACTAACAAATAACAACTAACATTAGAAACGTTATGAAGACAATAAAATATATTTCCGTCAGAGTGTTGGCCATCGCAGCCCTCGCTCTCGTCTTTGCCATGCCGGCAAAGGCACAATTATCAGATAATGGATATGCGAATATCGACTGGCAATTTAATGTACCGTTAAGCAATGGATTTGCAGATGATGCAAGTGGCTGGGGTATGAACTTCGAAGGTGGTTATTTCGTAACCCCCAACCTGGGATTAGGCCTCTTCCTAAACTATCACACCAACCATGAATATGTAGGCCGTGAAACCTTTTCGGTAAATGGCGGTAGCATGACCAGTGACCAGCAACACACCATCTTTCAGTTGCCTTTCGGTGCAGCAGCACGTTATCAGTTCAACCGTGGTGGAGCATGGCAACCTTATGCCGGTGTAAAACTCGGTACAGAATATGCCAAAGTCCGCTCTAACTATAACATCTTTGAATCCAGAAACGAAAACTGGGGTTTCTACGTATCACCGGAAGTCGGTTTGAATGTTTACCCATGGGCTTATGGTCCGGGATTGCATCTGGCCCTGTATTATAGCTATAGCACCAACAAAGCCGACAACGTATTGACTTACAATGTGGACAAACTGAACAACTTCGGTTTCCGTATCGGATTGTCGTTCTAAATAGTGATAAATGATTAGTAATTAGTGATAAGTGATTAGTACCCTGCAGCATCATCGCGCAGCCCACTAATCACTTATCACTTTATCACTAATTGCTTATCACTAATCTCTTATCACGAACCACCACTTATTTGTCTACTTCATCGCCTTATAAAGTACTTCCTGTATTCGAGGACGAATATCCAACTCCATTAATTTGCGGTTTGTTGCATCAGGATAGGTACGATTACTTAAAAAAACATAGATCAGTTCATTATCCGGATCGACCCAGGCACAAGTACCTGTAAAACCGGTATGCCCATATACAGAGGCCGGTGCAGATTTTGTACAAGGACTTTTATCAGGAGTTTTCATATCCGGCTTATCAAAACCAAGCCCGCGACGGCTGATTTTAGAGACCTCGGTAGTAAACAACTTACAAGTTTCGCGGCTCAAATAACGATGCCCATCCAATTCTCCTTCATTCAAAAGCATCTGATAAATACGAGCTATTTCACGGGCATTAGAAAATAATCCGGCATTACCGCCGACTCCTCCCTGAAATGCGGCACACTCATCATGAACAAACCCCTGCAGTACACTTTTTCGCAAAAACCGGTCATTGGCCGAGGGAATAATCTCTGACTTCGGAAGACGGCGCAAAGGAAGATACAACGTACGTTCCAATCCCATTGGCGCATAAAACTCTTTCGCTAAATATTCATCCATCGGCATATCCGCCAACCGGTCCACCAAAAAACGCAAAAGGATAAAGCCGATATCACTGTAACGGTATTGTTTGGTTTTCAACGGTATCTCCGATATCTTTTCCTGTAAAACCTGTACGAAAGACTTACTAAGCCATAAGCTGTCACTAATCTGCAAACTGCATTCGGAAGTACGAACTTTGGAAGTCATTCCCTGCAAAAAACGGAAATTAGGATTCGCCCATGTAGTAACCCCCAAGCGCAATGGATGCAGTGCATCCCGCCGTGCAGAAAACAGACGTCCTTTATAACTCTCTTTATCAATAGCTTCGGGATAAAGAACGATTCCGGCAGGTAATCCGGATTGGTGCAAGAGTATTTCACGAATAGTTATGTCCTTTTTATCGGTTCCCTGTAACCACGGTAAATAATCGGAGAGCTTATCCGATAAATTAAAACGTCCCTTATCATAGAGCTTCATCAAAGCTAACAATGTTCCGGTTGTTTTTGAAAGTGAAGCAATGTCATACACATCGGCCGAATGTACCGGCGCACTACCTTTTCCTGCATGAGTACCAAAACAGCGGTCATACAAAATCTGCCCCTCTTTCATCACCACAATCTGACAACCGGGATAAGCTCCTGCTTTTATTCCCATCCGGGCAATGGAATCAATACGATCGAGCATTACAGAAGACATGCCGTATTCTTCCGGTTTAAAATGAGGAGGGGTATGCGGAGTAATCGTCACCCCGGCTCCCGTAGCAAATAATCCGCCAAGACTGGCAGAAAGCCGGCCGTCTGCCGAAGCACGGGCAAAAAGGATATCGGCTACCTGCCGTTGTACATCCTGCCCCGTAGAATGTGCCAATACAACGGCTTGTGCCGTCGAAACAGCACGATATATCTGCAACATCATCTTTCCGGGAGTAAAGAAAAGATAAACCGTCGGAGGAATTTTTTTATCAGTAGCCAATCCGGCAAAAAAGTTCTGAAAAGGAGCCAGCCGTTGTTCGCTTACCGCAACAATAACACGGCGATAACCGGAAAGCGAGTCTCTCAAAACCCTTTCCTGTGCTTCTGTCATCCCTTTACGAAGACGGAAACGCACCAGTGACGTATATTTTCCCAACCTGCCGGCAAGTGCCCACTTCCAGCAGAGCCATAGGCGGCATTTCTTTATCAGCATGAAGCGGCAGGATGTGTTCTTTATTATTCAAAACAGTTATGGCAGCCAGATTCAAGCGGCGGATCAGATCACGCGTCTGAGGTGTGTTGATCCGGGTTCCCAAACCGGAAAGCTGTATATTCGGTTTTCGGCTAAGTCCAAGGGCATATTTATAAGTAAGTACTTTCCGGCATTTACGATCCAATTCCTCACGCGAAAATTCACCACGCTCTACCGCTCCGATCACGGCCGGTACTTCTGCTTTCAAGTTTCTCGGAGCGAGAACCATATCATTCCCTGCCTTCAAAGCCTGCAAACAAAGATCGGCATTACCCGAAACGCCTTTCATTGCAAGCGCATCTGTAAAAATCAACCCTCTAAAGGCTAATTCTTCCGTCAATAAGCCATATACCACATTACGCGAAAGGGATGAAGGCAACCCACTCAAAGGCTCGATAACAGGCACTTGGAGATGCCCTACCATCATACCGCTCAACCCGGCCCGTATCGCTTCTTTAAACGGATACAGTTCCACGCTATCCAAGCGTTCACGCGTAAAAGGCAAGACAGGCAATGCCTTATGAGAATCCACATCCGTATCTCCATGTCCCGGAAAATGCTTACAAACAGAAAGAACACGTCCACTTTCCAAACCACTGGCATAAGCAATCACTTTATCCGACACACGCACAGGGTCCTCACCAAAAGAACGATTATTGATAACCGGATTTTGCGGATTGATATTCACATCCGCCACAGGGGCAAAATTGACCTGTACACCAAGCTCACGGCATTGACGAGCCATTTCACGGCCATACTCATAAATCAACTGATTATCCTGTATACATCCCAATACCATATTGCGCGGAAAAAGCGGAGTACCGCGAAGGCGCATCGACAATCCCCATTCCCCGTCAAAAGTAATCATCAACGGAAGACGTGCCATACGTTGCGCCTGATTGGTGAGGATAGCTTGTGTTTGCATTTTTCCACCGGAAAATAAAAGACCGCCTACTTTATAAGTATCCACCGCTTCGCGCAACAGTGCCTGATTGGCCTTGGTATCTACCGGAGCAATGGTATAAATAAACAGTTGCCCTACCTTCTCTTTCAAGCTGAGCCGGTTCATCACCGAATCCACCCATTGCCGGCAATGCGGATCTTGTTCTGCTTTATAAAGAAGAAGAGGATGTACATTTGTCTGACCGTACAAAAACTCACCGAAGCAAAAAAGCAGTAGAGGTATCAGGTATTTCTTCATCTCATCTAAATATATGATTGGCAAATTATCAGTTTAGCATCCGTTCCCTTACTCCCGTTCAAATGTCAAATCTATTTTCCCGACAAAAATGCCATTCTTACCCGTATGCGATACAGGGATTGATTCACCGTCCAGATTTTGGAAAAAGACCGGCTCCTGCATAAAAGTATGGGAATGGCCGCCAAGTACGACATCGATATTTCGTGTTTGATGTACCAGCATCTCATCTTCTTTTATTCCAAGATGCGACAAACAAACTACAGCATCACACCCTTCCACGTCTTTCAACTTCGCAGCCACCTCATTCGCCACCGGTACGGGATCTTTGAACACTACGCCTTCGCACTTATCGGCCTGTACGAGCCCCTCCATTTTTGCACCAAGCCCGAATACTCCTATTTTCAACCCGTCACGTTCCAATATAACGTACGGCTTCACAAGACCTTCGAGCACAGTACCCTCCATGCCATAATTGGCACAAACGATTGGAAAATCAGCCATCTTAAACAAACGCGCCATGTTTTCCAAACCAAAATCGAACTCATGATTACCGATAGTGGCTGCATCGTACTTCATCAGATTCAACATTTTAATTTCCACCTCTCCCTTAAAAAGGTTATAATAGGGTGTCCCTTGCGAGAAGTCTCCGCAGTCGAACACTAAAACATCGGGGTTATTTTCACGGAACTGATCCAACAGGGCAGCCCGACGCACAAAACCACCCATGCCGGCATATTTGTCGGCAGCGTGTACATCGATCGGCTCGATGCGGCTATGGGTATCACTGGTTTGCAACAATGTAAGTGTTTTTGTCTGCTGTGCAAATCCCGGAAGAAGCGCACATAGCAGAAAGAATATGGTTATTGATAATTGATACCTTTTCATTATCTGGTTATTTTGTAAATTCGTTATTCATGATCATTTTACTGTAATTCTTCCTTCCATACGAGAAGTAATCTTCTTTCCGGCCTTTGTCTGCTGCTCCACATAATCCATGAACAGTCCACGTAAAGTAGCTCCGGGAGGACACTCTCTGTTCTCGGCTTTCACCAATGGGTTCATTCCGTCATTTCCATCGGCCAAGTAATCGATGGTAGCTATCGTGTACAGCTTGTTATCATCCACCGGTTTTCCTCCGATAGTACCGTTCAACAGTTCACCGTCTTTAGTAATATCCAGGCGAACCCCACTTACCCCCTCACCTCGGCAGGCAGCAATGGATGCAAACAGTTCCTTCAAGACACTCCCTTTCACTGTCACGACACAAAGGGAGTTTTCGAAAGGCAATATTTCATAAATGTTTCCACAAGTGATTTCACCTTCCGAAAGTATATTACGTAACCCGCCCATATTCATCAATCCCATATCGGCAGGCTTACCCAATACCTGTACGGCAGCTTCTCTCAACACATCCGCCACCAGATTGGATAACAAACTTTCCGGCGCCCCTTTGTCCATCGTCATCTCACTCGTACCTACCACCCGGTACATCACGCTATCTACCGAAGCCTTATACGGAGCCAACAACGCCACAGCGTCCGTATCCGGATGTACGTCCCATATTGAATCAATTGTAATCATGCTTCCATCAATTCTTGCCAGTTTATAAGGTGACTGGCAGGAAGCAAGCATCAGAAGCCCCGTTAGGGCCACTCCCGAAAAGAGCTTTGCATAAGTTTGTTTCATATACTGTTTTTTTAATCGTTCTACAAATATAGATAAAAATGTTGGTAGTGTGCCAAAAAATTCGTTACTTTGCACCGCTTTCGCGCAATCGCTGTTAGGAGAGAGTTGCCTGATATGTTGCGTTGTAACGATAAAACAATTTAATAATAACAACAATGGATTTAATTA
>OGFD01001475.1_pt1 | contig 11184 bp, 8 predicted proteins | sample 1570851 | NCBI WGS metagenome assembly OGFD01 (sample SAMEA2582077, study PRJEB24529) | metagenome | biome: Human gut stool | place: China | collected 2011
TGTGGTAATCATGGAGAGTGACACAAGCGTCAGACCGATAATAAAGCCGGGCAGACCCCATAATCCGGTGGTGACCACAAGGAGAATTCGATAGATCCGCAGAGCATCAGCAAATTCGATACTGGAGAGGGACAGATTCGCCAGCATGGTGACGGCAGCATAGAAGAGGACTTCCGTGGAGGCCCAGTTAAGGCTGACAGCAATGTCACCGATTAATAGTCCGCCGACAATGGACAGAGCACCGGAGACGCGGCTGGAGCTGAGTGCCGCTGAATACTTGAAAAGATCCAGCAGGAACTCTACCGCCAGCACATAGAAGAAGAGCCGGAAAGGGGACAGGTCACTGACGGGGGTAAGCTGTAGCTGTACCGTGAGTTCCGGGTAATAAGCAGCGAGAAGCAAAAAGACCGGAAGGAGTAGGAGACTGACCGGGATGCACAGGAAACGGATCATGCGGAAGTAGGTTCCGGTCAGGGGATTGTTGTAATAGCCCTCCGCACTCTGGGTAAACTGGAAGATCGTACCGGGAAGCAGCAGAACGGCAGGGGAGTTGTCCACGATGAGCAGAATATGCCCTTCGCACAGATAGCTGCAGGCCACATCGGGCCGTTCCGTCAGCTGGATACTGGGCAGAGGATTCCACCAGCGTTTTTTGATCAGGAGTTCTTCCAGACTTTTGCTGCCCATGGTCAGGGAAGTGATCTGTAATTGGGAAAGCTTTTTCTTTAAGGTATCTAATAATTCCTCATTGACCTGATCCGCCAGATAGGCGATAGCTACATCCGTGCGGCTTTCTGCACCCAGAGAACAGATAGAGAATGTCAGTTTCGGAGAACGCACCCTCCGGCGGATCAGATTGGTATTGAACAACAACGTCTCCACAAAACCGTCCCGGGCACCACGGGTGATCCGTTCGGTGTCAGGTTCGGAAATGCTGCGGACAGGATAGGTACGGACATCGATGATCACGGCCTGTGCAAAACCTTCTACCAGAAGGACAGAGGGGCCACTGAGAATATTTTGCAGAATCGTATCTATAGAGGAAGTCAGTGACACCTGGGCATACCCCAGTTTGCTCTGCACATAGCGAGGGAGATCCCGGATTTCGGAATCCAGTGTATAGAGGGGGTCCTGCAAGTCGGAAAAAATTTGTTGAAGGATCTCCGTCTTACAAAAACCATTGACACCGATCCAGTAAGCCGGCGTATTTCCCAGCTTCAGGTCACGGGTGATCAGGTCAAAACTGTCATCCAGTGGCAGCAGAGCGTGGAAAAGTGCTGTATTTTTGGATAGATTTGTGGATAAGGAACGTTGTACCATAGTGGGGAATCCTTTCTGATCACTTGCATAGACTGCCAAACAGGTATATGGTATTATTATTCAGATAGATTCCCCAGGTTTTTCGGAACTATACGGATCAGTGGTATAATTGACACAACCCCAGCAGGATCAACAATAAACCTGAGACGGGATCCGTATATTCCCCGATCTGCTGCAGGAAAGCAGACCTGCCCAGACGGCTTCCGAAAGCCAGAAATCCGAAGGAGCAGAAAAAGGTGGACACCGATGCCGGAAGGAAAGGAAGTCCCGTAATACTGGCGGAGAAACCGATGCCGATATTGTTCATGGAAAGGGCACAGCCCAGCGCCAGTATCTGCGACAGGGATAATTCCCGGTGCCCGACAAATTTTTTCTTTTTCTGGCACAGATTATTATCCGGGGAAAAATTGCAGCACCATCTGGAAAGCAGCCATTTTCCCACGTAGTAAAGACCGAAAAGGATCAGTACACTGCTTCCGATCCGGGTACCGATGCCGATGGGAAACAAGGGTAACAACAGGTTGCCAAGACCTATAGAGATCACAGTCCCGATCAGGGTGACTGTGCTGATCAGCAGATTATGTCTGGCAGGCAGAGGGACTTTCTGGAGGCCCAGAGCCATACCTACCAGAAGGGCATCCAGACTGGCTGAGATGCCGAAGAGCAGAGGGGGCAGAATAGACATAACATGCTCCGTAGAAAATATTCTTAATTTTACTATATTCCCCTGAAATTATTTTGTGAGGTTGTGGGGCAAAGGAACAAATGAGTATGGAAGTAAAGAGAAAACTGAGTGAATTCCTAAAAAGAGAGACGGTTCTGACCGTAGCGATCCTGCTGGCAATAGTGTCCGTGGTGATGATTCCGCCGGACAGAGAATATGCAGGATATATTGATTTCCGCACACTTTCGATCCTTTTCTGCCTGATGACGGTGATGGCAGGCTTGCAGAAACTGGGTGTTTTCCGTAATATTGCAAAAACGCTGTTGCGGCATACACAGAATACCATACAGTTGGCAGAGGTATTGGTACTTTTGTGTTTCATTTTCAGTATGATCATCACCAATGATGTGTCATTGATCACGTTTGTACCGTTTACCTTCATTGTGCTGCGGCTGACAGGCGAAGAAGCTGTGAAAAAACTGGCAGTACCTGTGATCGTTCTGCAGACGATAGCTGCCAATCTGGGAAGTATGCTGACGCCGATCGGAAATCCGCAGAATCTGTATTTATATGGGAAAACACAGATGTCCGCTGGAACATTTATACTTTTGATGCTGCCTTATTCTCTGATGTCACTGCTTTTACTGATGATCTGTGTGGTAATTGTGGCAAAACGAAGCGGAATCGAAGTCCGGGGAGCAGAAGTTTTGCTGACAGAAGATGAGAAGCTGGAACAAAAGAAATATTTACTTCCGGCATATTTGCTGTTATTTGTGTTGTGTCTGCTGACTGTGGCTCATATGATTCCTTATCCGGTGACATTGGGAACTGTGGCATTGGCGGTTCTCCTTTTAGATCGTGGTACTCTTATAAAAGTGGATTATTCGCTTTTGCTGACGTTTGTGGGCTTCTTTATTTTTATAGGAAATATGGGAAGAATGCCTGCTTTCTGTGATTTCCTGCAGAAGATCATCGGAGGTAGAGAAGTGATGACAGCCGTGATTGCCAGTCAGGTGATCAGTAATGTTCCGGCGGCCCTGCTGTTATCCGGATTTACGGAAAATATAACGGCATTGATCATCGGTACGAATCTGGGAGGGCTGGGGACGCTGATCGCATCCATGGCCAGTCTGATCTCTTATAAACAGGTGGCCAGACAGATTCCGGGAGAGAAAAAGAAGTATTTTGGATGGTTTACCATAGCAAATATCGTTTTTTTAATGATATTGGTATTGGAAAACTGTCTGCTGTAACTATAGAAAGCAGTCTGTCTGCCGGGAAAGGCAGAAAAGATGGCAATAACTAAAAAATAATCTGGGAGGTATTCGTCATGACAGAAGATATGACAATCATTGCAGAAGAGGCTTATCTGGCGGCCAAGGAGATCTTGGAAAAGGCGAGGCTGGAGCAGGGAGAGCTGTTTGTGGTAGGCTGTTCTACCAGTGAGGTGGGAGGTGCTACTATCGGTACCTATTCCAGCCCGGAGCTGGCGGAGATGGTCTTCGGCGGTATTTACCAGGCCACGCAGGAAGCCGGGGTATATCTGGCTGCGCAGTGTTGTGAGCATCTGAACCGTGCACTGATTCTGGAAAAAGAGGCTGCGGTAAAATATGGTTATCCCATGGTAAATGTGGTACCTCAGCCTAAGGCAGGCGGATCTTTTGCGACGGCGGCGTATAAAGCCTTCGAGCATCCGGTGGCTGTGGAACATATTCAGGCGGCAGCAGGAATGGATATCGGGGATACGCTGATCGGAATGCATCTGAGAGATGTGGCAGTACCGGTGCGCCTCCGGTCCGGACAGATCGGAGACGCCCATGTGGTATGCGCCCGCACCAGACCGAAATTCATTGGTGGCGGCAGAGCGGTTTATGACGAAGAATTATTGTAAAGAAATGATATGTGGCTATTTCTGTGGCATTCCGCGGAAGTAGTCACGGATCCAGCGTCCGGATTCATTGAAATCATCGTCGGTCCAGTCGGAAAGTGCCGTGCTGGAAGCCTTGAAGACGCTGCTGCTTTCGTCTTTGTTGGCGAGATTCCAGCAACAGAAGCTGATCTGGTACTTGTTCAGCAGATCCAGCCATTTGGTGGTGGAAACAAAATCATTGGCACCATTGCCGGAGGCATCGCACATGCCAAATTCGCTGACAAATACCGGAAGCCCGTTCTGAACACAGGTCTCTAAGCGGTTCCGCAGGTCGTCTTTATGGGTGCCTGCGTAGAAATGCAGCGTATACATTACATTGCTGTCATCCAGCGGAGAAGCGGCAGCCTTGTCGATCTCCTGACTCCAGGTTGGTGTTCCCACGAGAATTACGGCATCCGGCTTCTGCGCCCGGATCACCGGGATGACTTCTTCTGCGTAAGACTTGATGCTGTCCCAGGAAGTACCGCCGTTGGGTTCATTGCAGATTTCATAGAGCACATTGTCGTTGTCGGCAAAAGCTTCCACCATTTCCCGGAAAAAGGCGATCGCCTCATCTTTGTTCTGATTCGGGTCGCAATCACTTAAAATATGCCAGTCTACGATCACGTACATTCCAAGCTCTGTGGCGTAGGATACACCGTCTCTTACCAGCTGCTTCAGCTGTTCCTTATCACCGCCGGCACAATAACCGCCGTATTCCGCTGTATACATGGCGAGGCGGATACAGTTAGTATTCCAGTCGTCCCGCAGGGTACGGAAGGAATCATAATTGATATACTGGGGGAACCAGGCAATTCCGTGGGTAGACATGCCGTAAAGCTGAACGGTGTTGCCGTTTTCGTCTGTCAGCTTACCGTTTTCTACATGGAGAGCACCATGCTGCCCGTAGGGCGTGGAGGCATCCACGGAGAGTGCTTCGGAAGATGGGGGTTCAGTTTCCGCAGGCTGGGCTTCGACTGTTTCGGGGACGGATGTCTGTTCGGGAGCGGTTGTGCTTTCGGAGATGGTTTCGGTGATGGCAGCGGACGCTTCGGGGGAAGCAGATGTTGCGGCTTCATTTGACGTATCCTGCCTGCCACAGCCGGCGAGAGCACAGGTGCCTAAGGCTGCCAGTACGGCACAGCTGAGTGTTTTTCTGAAAATAGACATAATAACCTCTTTTCCTATTTGTTTGAGAATAAACGAATGAAAATACAAACAATGGGTTACCTTTTAAAACTAAAAACAAGCACTTACAACAAATATTATAATTGTGTCTGTGTAGCTTGGCAAGAAATGATTGCCCCCGAATAGGAGCTGTGATACAGTTAGTGGGAACAGATTATAGAAATGGAGGAAATCCATGCTTCCACAGGTGTTTTTAGAGAGAATGCAGGGACTTTTGGGATCGGAATACGAGGAGTTCCTGGTAAGTTTTGACCATGAAAAATATCAGGCACTGCGTCTGAATCCCCTAAAACTGCGGACGGAGTCCGGACGGACAGATGACAGTACTGTCATAGAAGAAAAAATACAGCAGACCTTTCGTTTGCATCCGGTTCCCTGGGCGGACAACGGCTATTACTACACAAAAGAGGACCAGCCGGGAAAACATCCCTGGCATGAAGCGGGACTTTATTATATTCAGGAACCCAGTGCCATGGCACCTGTGACACTACTGTCACCACAGCCCGGAGAGCGGATCCTCGATCTATGTGCTGCTCCCGGAGGGAAAAGTACCCAGATCGCATCAGCGATGGAGGGAGAAGGACTGCTTGTCAAGAATGAGATCCACCCGGCGAGGGCGAAAATACTCTCGGAGAACGTGGAGCGCATGGGCATCCGCAACGCCTGTGTATTGAATGAGACGCCGGAGCACCTGGCGGATATTTTCGAGGAATATTTTGACCGGATCCTGGTGGATGCACCCTGCTCCGGAGAGGGAATGTTCCGGAAGAATGAAGTGGCCTGTGAGGAATGGAGCCCGGAGAATGTACAGCTCTGTGCGGACAGACAGGACGGCATTCTGGAATGTGCCGCCCGGATGCTGGTACCCGGCGGCAGACTGGTATATTCTACCTGCACCTTTGCTTCTGCGGAAAACGAAGGCAGCATCAGCCGTTTTCTGGCAAAGCATGAGGAATTCGAGATCGTTCCCATTGATAAAAAAGCACTGGGGATCCCGGAGGGCTGTGACGGCATTCCGGGTTGCGTGGAGAATCCCGCGCCGGGAATCGAAGGTACCTTGCGCCTGTGGCCTCATAAGCTGAAGGGAGAAGGTCATTACGCCGCGGGATTGCAGAAGAAGGGAAAGCTTCCGGAGGGGTATCAGCCGGTGTGCGCAACGGGAACAGAAAAAGGAATCCCCGCAAAGAACCTTGCGAAGGACTGGGCGGAATATTTTGCTTTTGCAAAAGAGACTTTTTCGGAGAAGCTGATGGGGGAAGCGGGATTGTGTACGGCGGGAGAAGGATTTCTGGCGTTCGGTGATAATCTGTACCGTATGCCGGAGAGAATGCCAGGGGTCAAGGGGCTGAAAGTGCTGCGTCCGGGACTGCACCTGGGAACCTTGAAAAAGAATCGTTTCGAACCGGCTCATGCGCTGGCACTGGCGCTGTGCCCGAAGGATGTGAAGCATGTATGGAATCTGTCCGTGGAGGAAGCGGCTGCTTATCTGAAGGGACAGACTTTTTCCGCGGAAGGCGAGAAGGGCTGGTATCTGATCTGCGTGGACGGCATCAGCCTGGGCTGGGGAAAACTGGCCGGAGGCATCATGAAGAACCATTATCCCAAGGGGCTGCGGAAGGGATAACGGATCACGACAATAAGGACAGTTTATATGAGAACAGAAATATTATACGAAGACAAGATCATCATGGTCATCCGCAAACCGGCAGGACTGGCGGTACAGTCCGCCGGGATCGGACAACCGGATGTGGTCAGCGAGTTGAAATCCCATCTTGCAAAGCTTCCCGACACAGGGAGGCTGGGACCGGGAAAAGGAGAGCCATATCTGGGCATAGTCCACAGACTGGATCAGCCGGTGGAGGGTGTGCTGGTATTCGCCAAAGAGAAAAAGTCGGCAGCAGTTCTGACGAAACAATTGTCGGCGGGCACATTGAATAAACAGTATTATGCGGTACTCTGTGGATATCCTGATGCTTCGGAAGGGGAGCTTGTGGATTATCTACGGAAAGAGGGCAGCGTGGCAGTGGCAGTCACCGGCAGAGAGAAGAATTTTCCGGACGCAAAGATCGCAAAACTGCATTATAGCATTTTGGAGAAAATTAATCAGCCTATGCCGCTGGCACTGGCAGATGTCTGCATTGAGACCGGACGGTTCCACCAGATCCGCGTGCAGTTTGCCCATGCGGGATGGCCGTTGTTGGGAGATACCAAATACGGGAACACTACAGTCGCCGGAACGGCGGGGAGTCCGGCATATCGCGGCGTGGCACTTTGCGCATATTCTCTGGATTTTACCCATCCCGGCAACGGCAAAAAGATGTCATTCCGGGTGAAACCGCAGAATCCTGCATTTGAAAAATTTACAAAAATTCCTTCGGAGGATATTTTCGAAGGATAAAAAAGCCTGTCCGGCACACACTAATCCCAAAAAGGAAGTGTGCGGCATGGATTGGGGAGAATTTGGCAAAAAAATAATAGGAAAAAAGATGATAGTACTGCTTCTGGTAACGGGGGCAGTCTATTTTTTTCTGCAATATCTGACACCTCTGTCGGCACCGGTACTGTTGGCCATGCTGTTTGTCACAATTTTTGGGCCAATGATGAAGCGGATGAATCAGCGTCTGCATTTTCCCAGACCCCTCAGTGCCATAGTGCTTCTCATCGTGGCAACAGTGTTGTTGGTGGGGTTACTCTGGATTCTGGTGTCCTGGATGCTAGGCAGCCTGCCGGTATGGATCGGCAATCTGGAACTGCGGGAGCAGGAGTAGCTGGAAGTCGTCCGGGGGCTGTGTCGCAGCGTGGGAGAGATTATTGGTGTGGACACTGCGTATCTGGAAAATACGGTCAGTGGCAGACTACAGGAGGGGCTGGATTCACTGGAAGAAAATATTCTGCCGGGAATGCTTTCCCAGTCTATGCAGTATGTGCAGTGGTTCGCGGAGCTGGGAGGATTTCTGGTGACGTTTTTGATCGCTTCGGTGCTGCTGGCGAAAGACTATGACGGTATTATGAACCGTCTGCTGGATCAGGAGGCCTGTCATGTACTTCTGGAGGTGATCTGCGGGATCGTCCGTTATATTGCCACTTTTGTAAAGGCCCAGGGGATCATTATGACCACGATTGCCATGACAGCTGCGGCAACATTAGGAATCGCCGGAATAAATCATGGTATTTTGTGGGGGATCCTGGCGGGGATTTTAGATGCGCTGCCTTTTATCGGAACGGGCATCGTGTTGGTGCCGCTGGGAGTTTTTCAGATTTTGGAAGGAAATTGGGGAAGAGCCATTGTCTGCGGTGTATTGTATTTGGTCTGTATTTTCCTGCGGGAAATCATGGAGCCTCGTCTTATCGGCAGGAAAATAGGAGTGTCACCCATAGCCGTATTGGTGTCACTGTATGCGGGAATCCGGCTGTTCGGCGTCTGGGGGATCATTAAGGGACCCCTGGGATTTGTGCTCATTTATGAGACTTATCACAGTCTCGCCCGGATGTTTGACCGCCAGAGGGAGCAGGAACAACAGGAATGAGAAAAGATTGACGAAAGAAGTGTCGAAAGCTATCATAAAAGTATTAGACAAAGGAAGCTTAGGAGAGACGGATCTATGGCAAAAAAAACAAAAGGGAAAAATTCTGTGGAATCGGTGGCAGAAACGCTATGCAATTTCAGCCGGTTCCTGTGTGATATCGTGATCAGCGTGTATCTGTTTGTGATATTGGCTGTACTGCCGTTGTACAACAGGGGCTATGCCCAGATCGGAACAGACAAGGAGAATTTTTTTATTAAGACTATGACTTATGCGGGGAAATGTCTGCTTCCGGTATTTGTGTTGTGGCTGATCCTTCGCCTCATTGTGGCAAAGCAGAAACAGGAGCTTCCGGAATTTCGGACTATTCCGAAAAGAATCTGGCAGGCTTTGAACACCACGGATAAATTTGCTGCTCTATACGGGATTGCCGTGGTAATGTCCTATGTGTTTACCAGGTATCGGGAGGAGGCACTGTGGGGGACGGCATCCTGGCGGATGGGGATGTGGACCCAGCTGGGAGCGGTCATTGTATATTTTATGATCTCACGGATGTGGCAGAGAAACGACTGGATCGTGATCCTGACATTGCCGGTGTCGACCATAGTTTTTTTCCTCGGATATATGAATAAATTCGGGCTGTGCCTTGTAGATAAGGAGATCATCAATTCCTCCTTTATTTCTACCGTGGGAAATATTAACTGGTATTGCGGTTATCTGGTGACGGTGCTGTTCGGTGGAGTTTATCTGTTATGGTGGATGGGATCGGAGATCACTTGGAAGAGAGCGCTGCTGATGGGGTATGTGACGATCGGTTTTGCTTCTCTGGTAACCCAGGGCAGCAGCAGTGGTGTTGTAACTTTAGCCGTAATGCTGTTTGTACTGTTTGGCATGTCTGTGAAAGATGGCGGAAAAATGGAATGCTTCTGGCAGGAAATGACATTGTTATCGGTGGCATGTCTGATCACATATATTCTGCGGAGCTGCAATGTGCTTTCGCAGGAACTGCCGATGGAAAAAGTGACGGATATCCTGACGTTTTCCGCAATGAGTGTAATTATGACGATCGTGTCAGTAGTGGTGCTGTGGCTGGTACATACCAGCAATAACAGAAATCAATACTGTGGGAAACTTTTTTGGGGCATCTATCGGATATTGTGCGTAGCACTGCCGGTTGTGAGCGTGGCATTATTAGCGTTTATCCTGGCGAATACGCTGTTGGGCGGAAAACTGACGTCCTTTCTGACGGAGACAGCAGGTGACGGGGCTAGCAACTGGCTGGTGTTCAGCGCGGCCTGGGGCAGCAACAGGGGAGCCACCTGGTCGACGGGAGCCAGATGCTTCTGGGAAGCAGATCTGTTACATAAGATTTTCGGCGTAGGGCCGGATTGCATGTATGCGTTCCTGTCGAATGAGGCCAGCCCGGAGCTGCAAAATATGGTGTATGATTTCTTCTATGGAAACCGCCTCACTAATGCACATAATGAATGGCTGACAATCCTGGTGGATATAGGAGTGCTAGGGCTGGTCAGTTATGCGGGAATGATGATCTCAGTAATCCGTAATTTCCTGCATGCCGGGAAAAAGTCGATGCTGGTTGGAGCCTGCGGGTTCTGTGTGCTGGCCTATACGGTGAACAATATGTTCAGCTTCCAGCAGGTGATGAATATTTCGACGGTGTTTGTGATTATGGGGATTGGAGAGAATTTGCGGCGTTCAGCCCGTGATTGAACCAGCGAAAGTTGAATTTGCGGTCTCCGCTCCGCTCGGTCCAGGCCGAGGTCCCCTGGACCTCGTGGGTCTCCGCTTCGCTTCGGTCGGCTCAAAGCCGAGGTCCACTGGACCTCGTGAGCCCTCTGCGCCCGAACGGTGTGTTCGTGTCGACTAGAGGTTATAAGTTAGAACAATGTGGAGACAAAAATACTCCCTCACACATGTGTGAGGGAGTATTTTTAGTCGTCGCGACAAGATTCGAACTTGCGACCTCTGCGTCCCGAACGCAGCGCTCTACCAAACTGAGCCACGCCTCGATACCTTTGGTAGTATAATACATTTATTCCAGAAAGTCAACCATAAATTGTCAAAGTTTTTAAAATAATTATGATAATTTCCGAAAAGCCCCAGTTACAGGTTCTGTACTACACTTCCACCGCGGTAAATCCAAGGTCGTCTAAAATCTCCACTGCCTTGGCCTCGCAGTCCTTATCCCCGTCAATGGTCACTGTCTTGACGGACAAATCCACCGTATTCTTAATGCCTGCTCCGTCCAGTCCCTTCTTAATCCGGTTCACACAACCCTCGCACATCATTTCCTCGCACTTATAAGTTTTCATGTTCATTCTCCTTTTCTGTTTTTATATTAACAGGCTTTCCCCGCCCTCTGGAGGCAGGGACGCCATCCTGTCCGGCTGTCATGAGGCTGTCATGACTTTCTGAAACATCCCGTCATTCATAAATGCTGTCATAATCATAGTTTGCATAGAAATCCGTGATTCTATCAAAATAGCGGTCCACATTGTCGTTTGTAAGCATATGCTCTCCTGCCGCCATCCATTCCAGCAGCTGGTCACCAATGTCCT
>OGFD01001479.1_pt1 | contig 11158 bp, 8 predicted proteins | sample 1570851 | NCBI WGS metagenome assembly OGFD01 (sample SAMEA2582077, study PRJEB24529) | metagenome | biome: Human gut stool | place: China | collected 2011
TGCATCCGCCGCTGGGCAAGCTCATCATCGCCATCGGCATTGAGCTTTTCGGCATGACTCCGTTCGGCTGGCGTTTTTCCGGGGTCCTGTTCGGTGTGCTGATGCTGCCGGTGCTGTACGCACTTCTAAAGCGCATGTTCGGTTCGACGGACATCTGCGCCTGTGCAACGGCGATCTTTGCATTTGACTTCATGCACTTTTCGCAGACGCGCCTTGCCACGATCGACACCTACGCCGTTTTCTTCATCCTGCTCATGTACCTTTTCATGTATATGTACATCACCGGCGGCAGAAAACGCGACCTTGCGCTTTCGGGGCTGTTTTTCGGCATAGGGGCCGCGTGCAAATGGACCTGCTTTTATGCCGGAGCCGGGCTTGCGGTCATATGGCTCGTCCACTGGCTGCGCAATTTTGAGGTGAAGGCGTTTTTCAAAAACTGTGCGTTCTGCGTCGTGTTCTTCATTATCATCCCTGCTGCGATATACTACATGAGCTATTACCCCTACGGCCGGGCAAGCGGAATGCACGGAGTCGGCATGTATTTCACCTCCGACTACGCAAACCTCGTTCTGGACAATCAGAAGTTTATGTTCAGCTACCACTCCGGCGTCCACACCGAGCACCCGTACTCCTCGCGCTGGTGGCAGTGGGTGATAGACGAGCGGCCGATACTGTACTACCTCAAGTATTTTGAGGACGGCACGCGCTCATCCTTTGGCGCATTTTTAAATCCCGTGCTGTGCTGGGCAGGGCTTATTGCGATGGCGCTGTGCGCCGTGTTCGCGATAAAGCGGCGCGACGATGTTTCGCTGTTTATCGTCATCGGCTACCTCGCGCAGCTCCTGCCGTGGGTGTTCATAACGCGCACAACGTTTGAGTATCACTACTTCCCCTCGTCGGTGTTCCTCGTGCTCGCGCTCGCACGCATGTTCCGGCTCATGAAGGATAACACAAAGGGCTGGAAATTCAACGTCTACGGGCTGACGGGGCTTGCCTGCGCGCTGTTTGTCGTCTTTTACCCGGTTTTGTCCGGATTGAGAGTCAACGCCCAGCTGGCGTCAAATCTGCTCAAATGGCTGCCGAGCTGGCCGTTTTGATAAATTTGCTTGTAATTATCGCTTTTTAGTGAGATAATAAAATGTAATATTTATTTGGAGGATCACAAAGATATGATCGCATTAGGTTCCGACCACGGCGGCTGGGCGCTCAAGCAGGAGGTCATGAAGCACCTCGACGCGCGCGGCCTTGAATACAAAGACTACGGCACTTACTCCGAGGATAGCTGCGACTATCCCGTTTACGGCAAGGCGGTCGCCCATGCGGTAGCAGACGGCGAGTGCGAAAAGGGCATCATAATCTGCGGCACCGGCATCGGCATTTCCATCACGGCAAACAAGGTCAAGGGCATCCGCGCGGCCCTCTGCGGCGACTGCTTCTCGGCCGAGATGACAAGGCTGCACAACGACGCGAACATCCTCGCAATGGGCGCAAGAGTCGTCGGCCCCGGTCTTGCGCTTAAGATCGTTGACACTTTCCTTGACACTCCTTTCTCCGGCGACGAGAGACACGTCCGCCGCATCAAGCAGATTGAGGACTGATTTAATTGGCAAACAACTCTGAATTTTACCGCGGAAAGCGCAAAAAAACCGCCCCGGCGCTGATAGCCACGATAATCATTCTGGCCGTCATTACCTTTGCGGTCATGCTTTTCTACGGACTACAAAAATATATAGTGGTGACAAACAGCGGCCTGCATCTTGAGATACCGTTTCTTCAGGACGACAGCGCAAAGCCCGTCCAGAGCGACGACGGCGAGGTCGTGCAGCAGAGCTTCGAGCCTGTCAATGCGCAGCTCGAGATCGGTCAGGCCGATTATTCAAACATAAAGGCCGTCGCCGGCGAAAATCTCGGCGCGGTCAAGCTCGTGTACGTCCCCGCGTCCTCGGTGACGGCTTCGGGCGTTGAGTCGTATCTGTCCAAGGCTCCGGATGCGAGCGGCGTTCTGCTCGACGTGAAAACCGTCACGGGAATGCTCGTTTGGGATTCGCAGGCCGATATCGCCAAGGGCTACGGCACGGCAGGCACGGTCGATCTTAAATCCATCGTGTCCTCGCTGAAGGAGCAGGATAAGTATGTTGCCGTGCGCATGTGCTGCTTTGTCGATAACACGCTCGCTTCGCGATACACGCAGCTTGCGCTGAAAACGACCGCCGGGCAGGCTTACTCCGACTCAAACGGCGCATGGCTCGACCCGACGAACGCGACCGTAAAGAGCTACATTCTCTCGCTTTGCAGCGAGCTTTCGAAAATGGGCGTTGATGAGATCGTCCTTTTGGGCATGCGTCTGCCGGAGGCAAGCGGCCTTGAATTTGCATTTTCCTCAAGCTCGGCCGTAAAGCCCACGCCTGTCACCGCCGTGTCAAGCTTCGGCATAAGCGTGACGCGCGCAATGCGCTCGTCCTCGACGAAGATGTCGGTGCAGCTTACGAGCAGCACAGCCCTGCAAAACGGCACGGACGAGGTCACAGGACAGAGCGCCGACATTCTGCTCAAGGTATTCGACCGCGTCTACTGCTCGGCCGAAAGTGCCTCTGCCGCCGACACCGTCACAAAGGGCGCAGATTACGTCAAGCTCGGCGAAGCCAAAATGCGCATCGTTCCGATGTGCTCCGGTCAATCCCCCTCCACCGACTGCTGGGTCCTGATGGAGTAATAAGTAAAATTATAACCGGCCGCGTTCGCGGTCGGTTATTTTTTGTGATGTGTACTTGCATTGCCGCCCGTCTGCCGCGTTACAAGTCCGCTGAGTGTCGTATACTTATATGTCGTGCTGCCTACGGTCTTGCTGCTGCGAACCCCTGCCATGTCGTAGGTGTAAGCGTAGCGCGTTCCGCCGACCGCTGCCGAGGTGAGCTGCCCCTGCTCGTCGTAGCCGTAGGTCGCGCGCACGCTCGACGTATTGCCCGAATCGGCTATGCTCACTATGCGCCCGTTGCCGTCGTACACGCAGTAGTCGCCATAGATAAGGTTTCCGTCCGGGTCCCGGTAGTTCACGAAGTTCGGCAGCGCCGTCCTGTAGCCGCTGCTTGTGCCGAAGTTATACGCCTTCGTCATCACGCTGCCTATTGCCTTGCTGCGGAGCTGGTTCGCTCCCTGGTAGGTGTACGCCACCGGGATGCTCGAGTTCTGAACAGTCGCATTCAGGCTTGAGAGCAGGCCGGTAGTCGTGCTGTAGGCGTACGACATGGTCGTCACGCCCCCGACGTTATACCAGCTCTGCTTCGTCAGGCGATTGGAAGCGTCGTAGATATGCTCCGTGCGCTGCTCGAACGTGCCGTCGTTATACTCGTTACTGCGGATCAGGCGGCCGAGGCTGTCGTATTCGTAATTATACTCTTCCCCCGCCGTCGAGGTCTGCTTTGCGAGCTGCCCCGAGGCATCATAGGCATATTCATATGTGACGTTATTATACTGTTCTTTTGTCGTCCTGTCAAATTTGTCGTAGGAATACTGAACGGTCTGGTCATTACCAAACGTCATTTTCTGCAAACGGCCGTTGTTCACGCCGCTTTCGTACTGGTATTTTGCGAGCAAAAGGAAAGCAGGAGCATATCATGCGATATGCTCCTGCGAATTTGATTTTAATTGCTAATTGCCGTCAGCAGGTTCGTCAGGGATAAAGTCCAAGATATAACCTGAATTTTCTGAGTACCAAATTGTACCTCGGCCGCCGTCTTTGGGCAAATCAATAAGCTCTTCTCCCTTTTTCGGATAGCCTAGATCAATTTCTACCTCATCGTCTGTTATCACAACTATCCATACAGACCGGCTGCCAAGCTTTTGGGGATATCTTTCAATTGTATATTCTCCATGAGCTGATAAATAATGCTCACCGGCAATGTCCTTTATTATCGGTATAGATATCACCGCGAATTTTATTAAGAAGAATATCAGGACACATATCATCAGCGTACTCATGTCTTGAAACGCCTTGTTCGTACTCTTTGTCAGTTTTACTTTTAAGCCAAGATACAGCACTTCAGGCGCCAAGCAGAATGGAGCAATTATTGCAATGATCTTCAAATCGAACAGCACTGTACCCCATAGCAAATCCGTATATGCTGAAAAGTCCATACAGAAAGCCTCCTGTTCTCATCAGTCAAATATTCTTGTCACAATACTAAATATATTGCCAAAATATTTGCCGAATGATTTAAGTGCGCCACCAGCCTTAGAAGCTGCATTTTTAACTGCATTTTTGCTGGCCTTTGAAGAGTGCTTCGTCATATTTGACGCAGTTTTATTAATCTTATCTGCAATTTTTGCCGATCCCTTCTCTCCTAACTTTGACATACCACTCCCAGCAGCACTCTCCAATATTTCGCTATTCGGATTAGTTTTTGCATACTGGTTTGGATAAACAAGCATGTCAACAGTTTCTTGAATATAAGACGTGAGAATTATTTCCGAAAATGCTCTCATAACGCCGCCACCCGGAAGCACAGACATTGCGCCGCCGACTGCCGATGACACATATGTGCCAACGGAGCTGAAGCATGCGTCCAACGACTGACCGGTTACCATCGCATAGATGACATCCGTCATGAACTGCTCTGCAATTCCGACCAGCGCGCCGCCTGCCATGGCGACCAGTATAGGTGCAACCTCACCTGTCGGATCGCTCTTGTTCACCGGGTCATTTTCGCAATATGCGAACATGTTGGTGCTCAGGAGGCCTGTTGCATCCGTTGATGCGTAGCTGTCGGCGTTTATGAAGCGGCCGATGGCCGGGTCATAGTAGCGTGACTGGAGATAATAGAAGCCAGTCTCGCTGTCGTAGTAGTAGCCGCGGTAGCGCAGTGGATTTACATTCGCAAGTGTGCCGCTGCTGCTCAGCAGCTTACCCCACGGGTCGTAGCTGTAGCTTGCAACAACGTTTCGGCTGCCGTCAACGATCCGGACTACATCTCCCTGAGCGTTGAGAACATAGTAGTACACCTTGCCGTTGTACTTCATTGCCAGCGGCTGATTGCTCTCATCATAAACGAAGTCTATTGTTGCATTGCCGCCCGTCTGCCGCGTTACAAGTCCGCTGAGTGTCGTATACTTATATGTCGTGCTGCCTACGGTCTTGCTGCTGCGAACCCCTGCCATGTCGTAGGTGTAAGCGTAGCGCGTTCCGCCGACCGCTGCCGAGGTGAGCTGCCCCTGCTCGTCGTAGCCGTAGGTCGCGCGCACGCTCGACGTATTGCCCGAATCGGCTATGCTCACTATGCGCCCGTTGCCGTCGTACACGCAGTAGTCGCCATAGATAAGGTTTCCGTCCGGGTCCCGGTAGTTCACGAAGTTCGGCAGCGCCGTCCTGTAGCCGCTGCTTGTGCCGAAGTTATACGCCTTCGTCATCACGCTGCCTATTGCCTTGCTGCGGAGCTGGTTCGCTCCCTGGTAGGTGTACGCCACCGGGATGCTCGAGTTCTGAACAGTCGCATTCAGGCTTGAGAGCAGGCCGGTAGTCGTGCTGTAGGCGTACGACATGGTCGTCACGCCCCCGACGTTATACCAGCTCTGCTTCGTCAGGCGATTGGAAGCGTCGTAGATATGCTCCGTGCGCTGCTCGAACGTGCCGTCGTTATACTCGTTACTGCGGATCAGGCGGCCGAGGCTGTCGTATTCGTAATTATACTCTTCCCCCGCCGTCGAGGTCTGCTTTGCGAGCTGCCCCGAGGCATCATAGGCATATTCATATGTGACGTTATTATACTGTTCTTTTGTCGTCCTGTCAAATTTGTCATAGGAATACTGAACAGTTTGGTCATTACCAAACGTCATTTTCTGCAATCGCCCGTTGTTCACGCCGCTTTCGTACTGGTATTTTGCGAGCATGATCGCGCTCGACGGTGTGCTCGTCGCGGTGTTGTCCGCGCCGCTGACGCTTATCTGCGTCATGTTGCCGAAGGGGTCGTACGCGAAGTGGTAGCTCTGCCACGTGAACGCGCCCGTGCCGACGCGGCTTTTGCGCGACAGTGTGCTGAGATTTCCGTTTGCGTAGCCGTAATGCTGCGCGGCAAGGCCGGACATGCTCGTGATTGAAAGGCGCTCGTTCGTTAGATACGTGAAGCGCTGCTGCTTCAGGCTGCCCTCGGTGATGCCGCTGATGTGATGGCCGGTGTAATAGCTGCGGTCGTAGCTCGTCGTCGTGTTGTTCACGTCCGTTGACGAAGTCTTTTGCCCGTAGCTGTCATATGCCGCCGACGTTTTTTGCTTCTGTCCGCCGCCCGTGCTCACGCTCTGCGTAAGCAGACCTGCCGAAAAGGAAAGCAGGAGCATATCAGGGATATGCTCCTGCGAATTTGATTTTAATGTGCTGTCATTTACACCAATGTTTTAAATGTTTATGCATATCTCTGACGAACGCATAGTATCATAGTGACGATGCTTGCTGGTATAGTGGCATTCTAGTCTGCGAAAATGCTATAGATTTTTTCTTTAATAGACTGCACTTCATATTTCCCTTTAGCAAAAGATATTATCATTTGATTTTCAGGAAAATTGATAGAAATCGATATATCAGACGTTCCGCATTTCACCATAGAGTTTGCTGTATTAGCTATCGAACAAACTAACTCATCAGCTATAACCCTATCATCTATACTGGCTATAAACATACCCTCAAAATCGTTCACATCAATTTGGTTAAACAAGCAGCTCAGCTTCATTTTGTCGCATGCTGCCGAAAACCTTGGCACTGGAATAAGGGCAACTGCCACTGTCATTTCTAAGCTTTTACCAATCTTCGATAGTGTTTGGACTTTATCTTCATCTGATTCTATAAGAACAATTATCTTTTGATCTAGAAAAACATCTAATATTGATAACAATACATTGGTTGAAAAAGATATATTACTAACATAAATGTCATCATGCTTCTTGTAGCTAAAGCAAGCTACTTTAGTTTTCCTCATCTTATTAGCCCTCCATAAATACAGTATCATATCCATGTCTGTATCTTCAAAATTATCAATTGCGGCTGACTCTAAGCTACCTAAATACTCTCCCGATAGCTGACTTAAAAACCACACTGTTTGGGGTGTAATTTCACCTGTTCCCCTGTAGTCATGCGTACAACATATTGCATTATATGAAAGATCAAGTAATATCCAGCCAGTTACATATGTATTAACATCAACACATTTTTTTGTCATTTTTTCGCGCAGCTGATATGTCTCATATTTTATCCCGAAATTCAGTCCAAAATTCTCCTCAGCAAAAAACGTTGCTGTTTCTTTTGATATAACACACAGCAGAGTGTTTAACTGAAACTTGCGAAGTGTATCATACAGATTTTTCTTTGGATTATCATTGCTAATGTACTCTAAAGGCATCCCATTCACTTCTTTCGCATCAAATGTTAACCGACAAAAATTTGTTTTTACCACCTTATATTAGCAGTGCATCGTATCGACTACATTACTATACATTTTACATATTATATTGTCAAACTCGCAAGCCCTCAACAAGCGAAAAAGGAGCCTTTGGCTATGCCAAAGGCTCCTTCATCACTATTTGCTATTTTCTATTCTTTCGCTGGGTATGTTTTTTACCCTTTTTCTGTTGGGTATGCTTTTGCGTCACAACATGACGTCGTGAAATAAAGCGGGGTACAAGGTTGCCGTTTCCCTCACGCTTCATGAAGAATAGCCAATAGGCATAAACCGGCACAGATATAACAATGATATACAAATTGCATGCAGCTATTATGGCTTCTTTTGAAGCACCACTTCTTGCTAGCGCAAATATATAAGCAGCCAAAATCAGCCATGAAGCCAACTGAGTATAATACCAAATATACATTGATTTTGGTATAACGTCTTTAAAGTTGGTCAAAAAAAACCACGTTGCAAGACTTCTTTTATGACTCCGTTCTTCAAATTCTCTTTTGCAAAGGGTTCGGTCGGCTACCCTAACAAGATCATGTCGTGTTGAAAATCCAAAAAGGAGTGTCAATACAAAAGTACCCAGTAATTGCCCCTTAATCGCTTTAATTGCCATTAACAAGCTCATATCATTTCCAAACCCTGTTGCTGGCATAATTATACCCAGCCGTTGAACTAATGCCTTTCAATATTTTCCGCACTGAAAAGAATTCTCCTTTATACAACTTAAGTGTTCGTTTCAAGTAATTCCTGCCAGCTCGTTTCAAGCCATCAAAGATATTCTTGCTCTTAAAGGCGTTTCCAATTTGACCTTTAAGCATGTTCCCGCTTTTAACAAACGAACCAGTTAAATTATTTCCAATATAACCTCGGCATCCTGAAATCGTTCCAATTGCAACATCAGCTGTCAAGCGCCCGAGGTTTACGCTTCCATCGTTTTTGACCTGATCATATACGCTTTCTGCTGCCGATGCCACCGCGCTTATCGCGAGTCTTGCTGCCGGGTTCATGCTTATGGTGGACACTGCTCCGGACACTGCACCCGAAAGCAGCGCCAAGCCAATTCCATCATTCCAGTCTTTTCCCTCTAAGATATTTGCCGCTGCTGTTCCAGCTGCATTTACGAGTGCGCCAACCGTTGCTCCCACCGCAATAGTGATGAGTGAGAACGCTTCGCCGCTGGGGTCACTCTTGTTCACCGGGTCGTTTTCGCAATAAGCGAACATGTTGGTGCTCAGGAGGCCGGTTGCGTCGGTGGAGGCGTAACTGTCGGCGTTTATGAAGCGGCCGATTTCGGGATCGTAGTAACGCGACTGGAGATAGTAAAAACCTGTCTCTGAATCGTAATAATAACCGCGATAACGCAGAGGATTTATGTCCGCCAGCGTTCCGCTGCTGCTTATTATCTTGCCCCAGGGGTCGTAGGTATAACTTGCGACAACACTTCTGCTGCTGTTGACTATGCGGACAACATCGCCCTGCGCGTTGAGGACATAATAGTACAACGTATTATTGTACTTCATCGCCAGCGGCTGGTTGTTCTCGTCGTAGACGAAGTCGATGGTCTTGCCGCCGCCCGTCTGCCGCGTCACGAGGCCGCTGAGGGTCGTGAACTTATACGTCGTAGAGCCCACGGTCTTGCTGCTGCGAACACCGGCCATATCATAGGTATAGCTTATGTTCGTGCTGCCGACCTTGGCCGTTGCCAGTCTGCGTCCCTGCGTCCACGTGAACGTGCTTCCGTCGTAATACTTCGTCGGGTTGCCGCCGGAGTAGGTGATCGAGCCGCCATTGTACGCCGTCAGCAGGTCGCGCCACGCACTGTTGCCGTAGGTATAATTGGTCGTCGTGCTTCCAACTTTTTTGCTCTGAATATTGCCTGCGGTGTCATAGGTGTAGGTATAACTCGTTCCGCCGACTTTAGCCGAGGTAAGCTGCCCCTGCTGGTCGTAGCCATAAGTGGCGCGGGTCGTCGTTGAGCTGCCCGAATCGAGGATCTTGACCAAACGGCCGTTGCTGTCGTAGTGGCAATTATCGCCATAGATCAGGTTGCTCGACGAGTCGCGGTAATTGACGTAATCCGGCAGCGAGGCTCTGTAGCCGCCATCCTCATTATAGCAGTAGTTATACGCCTTCGTCATGACGCTGCCGATGGCCTTGCTTCGCAGCTGGTTCGTGCCCTGATACGTGTAGGTCACGGGGATGCTCGTTCCGACAAGGTTTGCGTTCAGGCTCGTCAGCAGGCCGGTCGTCGTGCTGTAGGCGTACTCAAGCGTCGTTGTCCCGCAGTCAGCACCGCGCACAGAACGCCGCTGATATACCTGGTTGCCGTCACCTATTTTCTTGTCGGCAGTATGATTGAATCATCATTCATAACTATTCGGTCTCCATACTGGATCATTCAAGCATTGTTTGATAAATCTTGTGGTATTTATCAATTTCATCTCTCGGGAAGAACCTGTTCCAATCCGAGAAATCAAAATCTGTATCAAAAAGATACATAAGCCAATCCGGTGTTACCGAGCCCGACAGCGCTTTTACAGCTCTAAATTTTTCTGGAAGTTCAGCGTATCCGCCAACGAACTCTGTCAGCCATCTGCCTGTTGAATTGTCTCTTATGCACATTTTGCTCCCAACACCTACAGTTAGGCTATACTGTGGAAACGGGTATTGTAGGGGTACCGCAAAATTTCCTAACAATTCCGATAGATTTTTTCTGTATGCTTTTGCTGCTGCAAATCCAATGATATAACTATGTTCAGATCCAACGATTCCACTAAGATTGTCTGGAATTTTCTCATACAGATGTGGAAAGACGCGAATGTAACTGCCATCATTAGGAATCTGGTAGGCCCATTGATATATCTTATAACCGTTAGGAACTTTCATGCAGTAAAGATCCCCCAGCTTTGCTCTTTTCATTAAATGATCCTCCCGAATTCATATTAGCGGCTTCATAAATCGTTTGAACCCTTCATATATTGTAACTGGTTTAGGTGCAATACTGTTAATTTTATTATCAAGCAGTCCTCCATTTTTCTTCATTCCAAACGTATCTATAACCGCCTGCTCAACATAACGTGCACTCGTGCGATCGACTCCGTCAACATAGTGCTGAATAACTCTACCTTTTCTCGCCCATTCAGCCGAACGCCGCTCGAAGTTATTAGTGATCCCCACATAATCAATTATGCCATTAGAATTCAAGGAATAATAAACGTAATTATTGCCGCGTGGTAAGGTCTCTGCTGCATCTTGAATTCTTCTCATAGATTTACTGATATCTTGAACTGTATCAGCAATTTCAAGGCCTCGACGCACATAACTAACCGACGGAATCCCCGGTAGAAGTGAAATCGTATCTGCAACCGCCCAACCGAATCCTGCCCAAGAAGGATTGCTTACAAATTCTTCCCAGCTTAGTGCCGCCATAAAGCAATCAAGTATATCCCAGAACTTGCCTGTCGGGTCAACGCGCATTACTGGGTTGTTCTCACAATATGAGAACATATTCGTACTGAGCAGACCAACCATGTCAGTGCTGGCGTAGCTGTCGGCGTTTATGAAGCGGCCGATGGCCGGGTCATAGTAGCGAGACTGGAGATAGTAAAAACCTGTCTCGGAATCATAGTAATAACCGCGATAGCGGAGCGGATTTATGTCAGCTAATGTTCCGCTGCTGCTTATTATCTTGCCCCAGGGGTCGTAGGTATAACTTGCGACAA
>OGFD01001480.1_pt1 | contig 11152 bp, 15 predicted proteins | sample 1570851 | NCBI WGS metagenome assembly OGFD01 (sample SAMEA2582077, study PRJEB24529) | metagenome | biome: Human gut stool | place: China | collected 2011
GACATGGGCGTGGGGATTGTGTCCCGGCGGATGGGGGTCATGGATGGCAAAGTCAGCAATCATGCCTTTGGAAACAAACTGCTTCTGGCAAAACTCCCGGACAAGGACAGCATACTGGTCGGGCGGTATCTCTCTGGGGATGGTAAGCACCCACCGCCTTGCAAGCTGGGAGTTCCATTGTTTTTCCACCGCTTCGGCGGCGTTCCACAAAGTATTGCGGTCTGCATACTCCGGCGGGGCATTTGCCGGGAGCAGGATTTCATTGTGGACGATACCACGCTTTTCCGGGTAGTGCTTCACTTGCTGGTCGTATTCACAGAACAGCTTTTCGCCGCTTTGGTAAGCAGCGGCGGCAACCGCAGACTGCCGCTGGCTGCGCTGAACAATCGTGATTTCGTTGTGTGGACAGGGCATTTCGTGTCCCTCCTTTCGGTAATTGGTGGATGGGGTGGCGTTTTACCACCTCATTTTGGGCAGAAAAAAAGCAGGAGACCTTTTTCAGATTTCCTGCTCGGTGTGCCGCTGTGTGGGCGGCGGGTATTTAGTTGTAAAAGTTCGGGGCAAGTTGACCCGATGTGTGACTGACAAACTGGAATTTTGTTATTTCATTTTTTCTTGACACTCGCTACATTCTTTATCGTGAATAGAAATAATGCCACCGCATTTAGGACAAGTATATTTTATTTTCTGCTGTTCCATGAAATGTTCCAAACCATGTCCTTGAACAAAACGGCTATTTTCTATAAGACTTGCTTGATACCGTTTGTTATAGCTTTTTTCAAGATTTTTAATCAACTTACATGGATATTCATCACATTCAAAACAATAGGATAACGATTTTCCTTTGATGCAATCCTTTATTTTGCATTTACGACAATGTTCTGGTTTCCCTTTATCACTATTCAAGCACCCAGAACAAGGTTTTTTATTGTAACAGTGCTTATAACAAACCTTACAATTCATTCCGCATGGGGCAAACATGCTTATATCAATTTTTTCTTTTGACATTTTCATAGTTGTTTACTCCTTTCAACAAATTCGGATTTGAATTCCTCAAAATCATAGGCATTCGCCGCTGATTATAGGGCGTTAATGAAGTCCTCTGAAACCGCCCCAAACAAAGGATTTTTCGCAATCTGCTCACCGAATCCCTTTATTAAATGTTACACCGTTTCTACAACGCCCGCGCAGCTCATAAGGGCAAAAGCAAGGGCAAGAAAAACCCATAACAGGATATAACAAGGTGTGGCAATCGGGAGCCTGTGACATACCTTGCCGACATCAACGAACAGGCAGCGGAACAAATGCTCCTGCTGACAGAGCAAATGGCCGAACGTGAGGGGGTCACCGAACAGCTCAAAGCGCAGGATCAGATGCAATGGGTGCAGCGGATGAATAACATCCGTGACAGGGCAACAGAGATCGTTAATCATGATCTGATCTATATATAAGGTAAAGGTATCGGGCGGCGGGGAGCAATCCCCGCCACTCTTATCTCTTTTGACAAATAATTGTACGGCTTATTCAGAAGTAGATATAGGTAGGAGTATATTCTCCGCCCAAATTTGCAATCAGCTTTGCTTTGGAGTGTGGCCAGAAAAAATGTGTTGCTTTGTTGTTTGAACAACATACAATCCTTCTAAGTATGTTTATAATAAATACAGAAAAATACAAAGGAGGTCTATCACTATAGTAGTATAATCAGAGCAGAAAATCAAGAACAGGGAGGAAAAACTTATGGGAACCACAGTTGTAAACAGGAAAACCTTGATCGGTGAAATCGTAAACCAGTACCCGGAAACGGCGGAGGTGCTGCTCGGAATCGGTATGCACTGCCTCGGCTGTCCAGCTTCCCAGGCGGAGAGTCTTGAGGATGCCTGCGCCGTTCATGGGGTTGATCCTGAAAGCGTCATAAAGGCCATCAACGATAAAATCGCCGATAGCGGAAAGTAAGCGGATCATGAGCGCATTTTTAGGACCAATCCACTTCTGGCTGTATAACAAGATTGGCAAGCAGGAGGAACTCACCAAAGCGATTGCCTCCATGGCTGCCGGGAACGGCTGGATTTCAGATCGTACTGCTTACATCAGAGACCTGCCCGCATTGGAAGACGTCATTGATGAAAGCAATATCCACGGCTGGCTTCAAGATCAGATTCATGATGCGGAAACGAGGTATGCGGATTTGATTCAGACTGTCCTTACCACGCATCCCGAAAGATTGGAGGAAATCAGCAAAGTCGCGTTTCGCTATGGCCGGAGGAACGGAAGGGACGCAGAAAAAGCTACGGACGTTTTCCGCATCTTTGAAGATTTCTTCGTCAACGGTATGCCGTGTGACAGAGTGAATGCTGTCGTAACTGAATCCGATGATGAAGTCTCTTGGCAAATGACGCAGGATATTCACGCACAGTACTGGAACGGAGAGACGAATATCTACTACGAGCTCCGAGACTGCGTGATGCGCGGCATGTTGGATGGTACTCCTTTTGCGCTTGACAGTCGGGACGATGCCCGCTTTACGATCAAAAGAACATGATGATGAAGGAGAAGGTCGGAGAAGTATTCTCCATCGCAATGGACAATCCGGCGATTCCCGGCTGCACGATCTCCAAAGCCGTGCATGACGGAGCAAACGACATCATTTGCTTTTCCTTGGCCAGGAATACGGATATCAGCGCAGAGATTTATCCGTATCACAAACTGATTATTATGGCGGAAGGCGTCATAGAGATCTACGGGGCAGACGGCTTTAGGCGGAACCTCCATACCAGCGAGAGCATTATAACCCTAACGGATACACCGATGGGAATATGAACAGCGGAAGGTGCTGTTTATACAGAAGTTTCGATCAGGAGGAGCGATATCATGAACGAGGCAATCAAGGCGGGTGAAGTTTTCAGACTGGCAGAAATTGTCCCCTATCAGGACGGCAAGATCGTCAACATGGATGTCGTGCATAACGACAAGATGAAGTTTGTTATCATGGCCTTTGATGCGGGCACCGAATTGTCCGAACACGCCGCTCCGGGCGAAGCGCTCATCTTCGTGTTGGATGGCGAGGGCGTGATTGGCTACGAAGGAAAAGAACATCCCATCAAAGCCGGTGAGAATTTCCGTTTTGCCAAAGCAGGAATTCACAGCGTCAAGGCAGCCAAGCGGTTTAAGATGGCACTGCTGTTGACCCTAGAATCATAAAGACGAAGAAGGCGAAGATCTGACAAGGGTGTAACCATCGTGCGCATGGAGGTGCCCTGCTGCGGAGGCCTCGAAATGGGGGCAAAAAATGCGCTTCAAGCAAGCGGCAAGTTCATCCTGTGGCAGATTGTGACGATTTCCCGCGACGGAAGAATTCTTGATTAAATGAGGAGAAAACGAAATGGACAAGTACCTATGTGAGCCCTGCGGATATATCTACGATCCGGCGATCGGCGATCCGGAAGGTGGAATAGCTCCGGGAACAGCATTTGAAGACATTCCCGATGATTGGGTGTGCCCAATCTGTGGTGTGGGAAAAGACATGTTTGTAAAGGCCGACTAAGTGAATGGCAAAAAACGAAAGGAGCAAAAACCAATGAAAAAATGTGAAATGTTCTGCTATCAGTGTCAGGAGACGGCGAGGGGCACCGGCTGCACAAAGGTCGGCGTATGCGGAAAGAGACCCGAACTGTCGTCCATGCTCGATCTGCTGATCTATGTGACGAAGGGGCTTTCCTGCGTGACCACTAAACTCCGGGAGGAAGGAAAAGAGATCGGAAAGGACGTCAACCATCTCGTGACCGTCAACCTGTTTACTACGATTACCAACGCGAACTTCGATCGCGACGCAATCGTTGCGAGAATCAAGGAAACGCTCAAAGTCAAGGAAGACCTGCGCTCGAAGCTGACTGACCTGGACTCCCTGCCGGAAGCGGCGCTTTGGAACGGAAGCGAGAGTGAGTTCGACGCAAAAGCGGATTCCGACGCGGTCGGCGTTCTCTCGACGGAGAATGAAGACATCCGTTCCTTGCGCGAGATGATTACCTACGGTCTCAAGGGACTTGCGGCATACTCCAAGCACGCCAACGCCTTGATGCAGGACAACGAAAAAATCGACGCTTTCCTTCAGCGCGCACTGGCAAAGACTTTGGACGATAGCCTCACAGTTGACGATCTGGTGGCGCTGACGCTGGAGACCGGGAAGTTCGGCGTGGACGGCATGGCGCTTCTCGATTCCGCCAATACCGGCGCATACGGAAATCCTGAAATCACAGAGGTCAATATCGGCGTCCGGAACAACCCCGGCATTTTGATTTCCGGTCATGACCTGAAGGATCTGGAACAGCTTCTGGAGCAGACAAAGGGCACGGGAGTGGACGTCTACACTCACTCCGAAATGCTTCCTGCGCACTATTATCCGGCATTCAAAAAGTACGATCACTTTGCAGGGAACTATGGAAACGCATGGTGGAAGCAGAAGGAGGAGTTCGAGACCTTCAACGGACCGATTCTCATGACCACGAACTGCATTGTTCCTCCTGCCGATTCCTACAAGGACAGACTGTGGACAACCGGTGCCGCAGGTTATCCGGGATGCCGCCACATCGAAGGCGAGTACGGAACCGTCAAGGACTTCTCTGCCATCATCGAACAGGCTAAGACTTGTGCACCGCCGCAGGAAATCGAAACCGGAAGCATCATCGGCGGTTTTGCGCACGAGCAGGTCTTTGCTCTGGCGGATAAGGTCGTGGAGGCCATCAAGTCCGGCGCGATCCGCAAGTTTGTAGTTATGGCGGGCTGCGACGGCAGAATGAAGTCCAGAGAATATTACAAGGAATTTGCTGAAAAACTGCCGAGGGATGTGGTAATTCTAACCGCAGGCTGTGCCAAGTACAAGTACAACAAGCTTGCTTTGGGAGATATCGGCGGCATTCCCCGCGTGCTGGATGCCGGACAGTGCAACGACTCTTATTCTCTGGCGCTGATTGCCCTGAAATTGAAGGAGGTCTTTGGGCTGGACGATGTCAACGACCTGCCGATTGCGTTCAATATCGCATGGTACGAGCAGAAAGCAGTCATTGTGCTTCTCGCCCTGTTGTATCTGGGCGTCAAGAATATCCATCTGGGTCCGACGCTCCCCGCCTTCCTCTCTCCCAATGTGGCGAAGGTGCTGGTGGAGAACTTCGGCATCGCCGGTATCGGCACGGTGGACGAAGACCTAAAGCTTCTTGTCGGTGAGACAGCATAAAAACATACCTTCAGTTTATATTGACGCCCTGCAAGCCTCAAACTTGCAGGGCGTTCCTATGTATGCACCGCAGGGGCTTCCTGCGGTGTATTTTTCTGTCTTAGCGTCCTCTGTCATAATCGTGGCTGCGGGGTCGTGTTTGCTGCCGCCGTGCGTCATTCCGGCGTTTGGCCTCCGCCTCCATATCCCGGAGCTTCTTTCGGATGCTCTCCTTTTCAGGCGGTTTCTGCTGGGGCTGCTGCCCTCCGTGGACTTGCCGCTCCCATGCGGCCAGGTCACGGTTGTACTGCTCCACAAGGGCGGTGGCGTCGTCATACGTCCTCTTGAACGCCTGTACGTCGGGGTAACCGTCCTCTTTGAGGATACCGGGCAACAGGTCCATCCGACGGTCAATTTCCTGTTGTACACCTGAAATCTTTTCCTGTAAGGCCTTACGCTCTTTGCCCCTGAAAAGCCCGGTCGTCTCGGCAAGCTGCTTTTCCAACTTTGGAAGCTCCCCGTGCATGAGTTGCTTGATGGCCCTGGCTTCGTCCTGTACCTTGACCATCAGCTTCTGCATGGTGCGGTATTCCGCCATATCAACTGACAGCGTAGGCTTGGGCGGGATCTCTGTCTCCCGAATCAATACCTGTAGGATTTCCTTGGCCTTTTGGATGATACCCTGGAACAGTCCCGGCAGCCAGCCGTGCTTCTGTACGGACCGGGTGGCCTCGTCGTAGACGTGTTCATTTCTGATCTCTATGATCTTGGATTCTTCGATCCCGGATACCAGCGCCATATCCGCCGTCCTGTTCCAGTCCTGCCGTGCGGCATTATCCGCCTCGATCTCAGCCTCTTTCGGATTGTTCTTCCCGATCTTCTTGGTGGGGAGGTAGACGCTGTTCGGGTCAAAGACCTTTAGCCGCCTCTCCGGGTCGTGAATGTGGCGGTTGATCAGAGCGGTGTAGAACTGCTTGGCTTCATCCAAGAAAAGCTCATTCTTGAATACCTCGTCCTTTGCCGTGAACAGGTGTTTTTCGTATGTGGATTGAGGAAGAAGTCAAGCCCGGCAATCTCTCCAACGGCACGGTGATGGCCTATCAGGGCGCTGTGGGGCGCATCAAGCAATTCCCCATCGGCAGCCGGAAGCTCAAAACCGTGACCTCGGAGCATTTGCAGATGTTCTTCGATCTCCTGTCTTTCGGAGGCACCAATGCCGACGGAACGAAGGTCAAGCCCATCAGCAAGGGCTATATGCGGCAGTTCTCGGCGGTGATGCAGGGAGCGTTCCGGTTTGCGGTCTTCCCCAAGCGGCTCATTACCTTTAACCCCATGCAGTATATCAAGATCAGGCAGAAGCAGGAATGCTACTAGCTGTTCAATGAGGACAGCGAGGACGGGCTGACAGTCCCGACGATTTCCTATGATCAGTTCAAGACCCTGACGAACTATCTGAAAAAGAAGGATAACCCGGCGCTCCTGCCCATTCAGATCGCCTACTATACAGGGCTTCGGATCGGCGAGGTCTGCGCCCTCACATGGCAGGACATTGACCTCAAGGAGCAGACCATCACGGTGCGGCGCAGTATGCGCTACAACGGGACAAGGCACAAGCCGGAGGTCGGCACCACCAAGCGGAGCAAAATCCGCACGGTAGTGCTTGCCGCCCATCTTCAGCACCTGTGCCGGGTTGTAGCAGAGCAGCAGCGAGGTGTTGGGAAGGTTCAGGCAGGCATCGTCCTCGTCAAAACAGGGCAGGATACCGGGAGCTTCGTCCAGCGTGATGACGGTCAGCTCCATATCCGGGGCAATGGCTGCGAGGTAGACCTCACCGCCCCGGTTTGCCGCCAGCGCAGCGCAGATACGCACATCAATGGTGATCTCTTCGGAGCGGATGGTGCGGTTGGAATAATCATTCATAGACTGTTCTCCTTTTGTTTGCAAAAGAAAAAGACCCCATCGGGTCTTTCGTTACGGTATAAGTCAGCGTTCGTTCTGCCTCTGCTGTTTGCGCTGCCACTGTTCCAGCAGCTTGATGATGGTGTCTTCCATCTGTTTGGGCGTATAGCTGCGGGGAAAATACTTCCGCAGGGTCTCGTTTTTGATGGTCACGGTGTCTTTCTCGCTCTTTTTCTCCTGCCCCATCACATCAAAGGCTTTTTCGTAGCTGAACTCTCCCTGCTGTGCCATCTTTTTCAGTTGCTGTGCTTGGGAAAGGGACGGCGCATTCTGGGTGTCCTCCATGGCTTCTAAAAAATCCCGCTGTTGGCTTTCGTCCAGATAGGACAGCTCCACAGCGGGATTGAAGGAGATCTTCTTCTCGTCTACCATGTCCAGCAACTCCGGGATAAGGTTGGTCAAACGGATGAAGCGGTGCACCTGACGTTCACTTTCGTTTGCGTCTGCGCTCACTTGCGATACGCTCCACAACTTCTCGCCAACTTGGCGAGAAGTCAAATCCGACCTAGCACCTTGATTTTTTAGAGCCTCCAGCTTCATTTTGTAGGCAAACGCCCTCTCGCTGGGCAAGATGTTCTCACGTTGGAGATTGCTATCCACCATGAGCAAAACTGCGGCATCATCATCCATGTTGCGGACAATGACCGGCAGGGTGTCCAGTCCGGCAAGCTGTGCAGCGTGCTGACGACGATGCCCGGAGATGATCTCGTAGCCGTCACCGTCCGGGCGTGGGCGTGCAATCAGCGGAGAAAGCACACCGTACTGCTCCACGCTTTCCACCGTGCGCTGCATGGATTCATCGTCCAAGACCTTAAAGGGGTGGTTTTTGAAGGGAAACAGCTCCCCGATGGGAATCTGCTGCACCTGTTCCCTCTGCTGCTCCTGCCGGGATTCCTCGGTGGAGAAGATGTCATCTGCCCCTTTCAGCGATACGGTTAAGCTGCTTTTCGGCATTCGCCAGCACCTCCCTCACTAAAGATTGGTAGGCTTCTGCCACCTTGCCCTTGGGGTCATAGGCAAAGATGCTTTTGCCTGCCGCGCTGGTTTCTGCTGCACGGACGGAGCGAGGGATGGTCTGTTCAAACACCTTCAGGTGCTTTCCGTATGCCTGCCGGATCAGATTGCTGATCTGCTTTCCGTAGTTGGTGCGGCTGTCGGTCATAGTCAGCAGAATACCCTCGATTTTCAGTTTCGGGTTGATCTGCCGCCGGACCTTCTGCACCGTCTGCAAAAGCTGTTCTAAGCCTTTTGCGGAAAGGTACTGCGCCTGCACAGGAATCAGGGCAGCATCTGCCGCCGCCAATGCGTTAATCGTCAGCATCCCCAGCGAGGGCATACAGTCCAGCAGAATAAAATCGTACTCCCGTTTGGCACTGTCCAGCACCTGTTTTAGCATCTTTTCCCGGTTCAGGCAATTGACAAGGGAAACTTCCAGCCCTGCCAGCTCAATGTTAGCAGGAATCAAGTCAACGCCCTCTGCATGGCGCAGGATACCTTCACCGGGAGGAATACTCTGATCATTCATGGCTTTTGCCATCAGGGTGGAAAAGGTAGTGGGCAGTTCATCGGGCTGCTGCCAGCCCATGCTGATGGTCAAACTGCCCTGCGGGTCAGCGTCCACCAACAGGACTTTTTTTCCTTCCGTCGCCAGCCCGATGCCTAGATTTTCACAGGTGGTGGTCTTGCCGGTGCCGCCTTTCTGGTTGACGATGGCTATTGTGGTTGCTTTCTTTGAAATTCTCATCACCTCCGATTCGCTAAGTCGTGGTTGGTTTGGTTCTGATAGGAAAGCTGCATCGTGGTGGGTGCGTTGTACAGAGAAGCGAGCAGATATTGTTTCATGTTTCGGATCGGGCTGCTGTTCTCTGCAAGGCACTTCAGCACAAAGTGGATATGGTCAGCGTTCAGCTTCATAAAGCGACTGCGTACCACCTCGGCGGGCTTATCGTCCCCGGCAATGCGCAGCGTCTTGCGCTTGGTGGCGCAGGTGTCCACCAGCAAATCTACGATCTGATAGATGGTGTCCTCATCATCCGGGCAGAGCCGGAGCAGAAGGTTTACCTCCAAAGACTGCGAAAAATATTCTTCCAATTGGGTGCGTTTGCTCATCCCATCCGATTCTTCGGAATAGAAAGAATCAGTCTCACTCAGTTCAGTATCATTCTCTTTAGTCTTATTACATCGTAGTTTGACCGGGTCTTGAAGCGTATTCTGGACGGTTCCAGAATCGTCATTATCACGATTCAAGTAGGGCGTTTTTGACGATTCTGACGAAAAATTCTTTACATAGATGAGATCGGGCTTGCCCAGCCCCCTCCGTTTGCGTTCAATCAGGCCGTACTCTTCCAGTTCTCGCAGCAGCTTGGTCGCTTTGTTGTCTGCGCAACACAATGCCCTCTTGACATCCTCTATCGTGAAGATGATGAACACCCGGTTCTGCTCGTCCAGCCAGCCGTTTTTCACAGACAGGCTCATGCGGTCCAGCAGGATGCCGTACAGGGTTTTTGCATCGGTGGACAGACTCTGGAACCGTGGCTCCTGAAAAAGAGCCTTGGGAATGCGGTAGAATGAAAACAGTTCTCCGGCTTGTCCGTAAAAGTAGTCAAGGGTCATGTGGCTTTTTCAACGTTTTGCTCCAGCTTGTGTTCAAAAAATCAACCGCCTTTCGTTTGAAAATAAAAAGCGCACTCTTTTCTTATTGAAAAGTGGTGCGCTATGTAATATAATGGCTATATAATTTAGCTATCCAAAAGATAGTCGATGAGATATTCTTTCGGAATCATGAAAGATCGTCCGACTTTCAGGCAGCGAATTCTATGTTGATGGATTCTTCTGATGATGGCAGTCTGGCTTTTGAAACCGAGTAAAGTTGTTGCTTCTTCGACAGACAGCACATCAGGATAGTTCACAAATAATTTTTCATAATACTCTTTTGCTTGATTTTGATTCATTATCCTTGACTTTCCTTTCGTTTTGTGCCTAAGCAGAGGAGCGTTTTGCCCTGCATCCCTCCTGAACATCCCTCCAATTTCCATTTGGGCGGTCCAAACCGAAAAAACAGAGTAGAGGAAAAACGCATCGAAAAATCGTGGATATTTCAAAATATTATTCGTTGAGGCGTGAATTTTGCCTTTGCACAGTGGGAACCAGATATCACTAGATATCACTGGATGACACCAGATGGAAGATGCGGATAAAAACTCAAAATCCCTTGTGCTAATAACACGTGTGGGTTCGACCCCCACCACCGGCATAAAAAGGAAGCCCTCCAGCTTGTCTGGGGGGCTTCCTTTTTATCTGCGGCGTGTGAGCGGGTCGAACAGCACGACCCTGCACAGCAGGGGAGCAATCAGCCCTGCGGGCTGTTGCTCAGTGCGCGGGAGACCCCCACCACCGACATAAAAGCCCATCAGGCATTCGCCCAATGCCGTTAAGGTACTAGGCTAAAGAAAAATAGACTTCATCGAAAAGATGAGGTCTATTTTTTTTTGAAAAAGATCAGAAACAGATTTTACGCACCCTTTGCCGGATATGCCAAGGCCCCCACAGAACACGGGATCTGCAGGGGCCTTGCGGGCAATATTTTTACAGCATTTTGACCGCCAGTGCTTCACTGGTGCGATCCTGTGCGGCGTTGGCATTTTCGGGGTCGTCCATGGTGTAGCGCAGCACCAGCACTTCAGCCACATACAGCAGCGCCACCTTGACCGGGATGTTGCCGGAGTCCAGCGGGCTTTCCTGTGCGCCGCAGAGAAGGACGACATCCGCGAGCAATGCGCCGGGGGAATCCTCGTAATGGGTCAGCAGGATGATTTTTGCCCCGGCGGACTTGGCGGTGCGCAGTGTCTCCATCATGTCGCGGGTCGCGCCGGAGTAGGAAACGAAGAGCACAACGTCGGCCTCGTTCATCAGACTGGCAGTCAGCAGCTGTAAATGGCTGTCACCTGCGGTGCGGAACTTGGTGGAAAGGCTGGCGAAGCGGGCGCA
>OGFD01001484.1_pt1 | contig 11124 bp, 8 predicted proteins | sample 1570851 | NCBI WGS metagenome assembly OGFD01 (sample SAMEA2582077, study PRJEB24529) | metagenome | biome: Human gut stool | place: China | collected 2011
ATCGGTCTGGCTATGTGCGCAGTATTTGCGCTCCTGCGCGTCGGCAGCAGCGAGGCCGTCACCGCGCGTCTGGGCAAGGTCCCGGCCGCAATACTCATGAGCGCGCTCATCCTGTGCATCGGTCCCATGGTTGCGATCCCCCGCACCGCCGCGACCACCTTTGAAATGGCAATCGTCCCGAACATCAGCGGCGTTTCATCCGTTGTGTTCTCCATAATATTCTTCGCACTTATCCTGTTTTTGTGCATCCGCCAGTCGGCCGTCGTCGATATCGTCGGCGCGATCCTCACTCCGCTGCTGCTTATCGGCCTTGCGGTCATCATAATCAAGGGCGTTGCAACGCCGCTCGGCGAGATAGCGCTCACTCCTAACGCCGACAACGTTATTCTCGGCGGCATCAAGGCCGGCTACCAGACCATGGACGCGCTCGCGGCGCTGCCGTTCGGCATCATAATCCTCCAGAGCGCCGCCTCCAAGGGCTACACCACCAACGGCCAGAAGTTCAAGATCGTCTCCGGCTCGGCTATCCTCGCAGGCGTGCTGCTGCTCGGCGTTTACATGGGCCTGTGCTATCTCGGCGCTACCGTTTCTACTCAGTACGGCCTTGAGATCGGCCGCGCAGAGCTTGTTATGGCCATCGTTGAGGCACTGCTCGGCAAGGCCGGCATGATCATCTTCGGCGTCGTCGTGGGTCTTGCCTGCGTGACCACCGCCATCGGTCTGACCAGCTCCGCCGCAGCTTACTTCACCGAGCTGTGCAGCGAGAAGGTGCCCTACAAGGCATTCGTCATCGTTATCTGTGTGTTCAGCGCCGTTGCCTCCAATCTCGGCCTTGACCGCATCGTTTCGATCGCGGCTCCAGTGCTGGACATCGTTTATCCCCCTGCGCTTGTCGTTATCTTCATCTCGCTCATTATCCCCAATGCAAATGACTATGTCAGCCGCGGAGCGGCTCTCGGCGCAGTTGGCGCGAGCATCCTGTGTGCGTTCAAGGTCCCCGCAATGGAGAATCTTCCCCTGTACGACATGGGCCTGTACTGGATACTTCCGGCCGTCATCTTCGGCCTGCTCGCACTCGGCCTTGCAGCAATCGTCAAGCCCAGGAAGTCCGAAGCGGAAGCAAAAATCTGATATTCCAAGCCACGAGCCGCAGCTCGTGGCTTTTTTATTTCCGCCCCGAACAGCGCACAACAAAGCCCCGGAGCTCGTCCGGGGCTTTGCCGCAAAGTGTGCATAAAGTGAAGATAAAAGGAGTATAGAACTTTGCTATGGTAAAGGGGAAGGGAGAACCATGCCTTTCGGCTGTGATTCAATATCGCGCAGAGCGGAGACCTGACCGCCCTGCGGACAAAGAAGATACATATGGGGGTTACGATATGCATTTTAGCTTATATACCACCCTCTGTCCGCTCCAAAACGTCATTCCTATGCTCCAAATAGGTTTTAGTGGCGCATTGAGGCAGCTACGGATACATATATTGCGGTATCCCGGTATCGAGACTGCCGGCAAAACCTTGCGTGCCGCGCCATACATTAGTGCGCTGCTGAGTTTTGCACCGCAGCCTTGTAGGGAACGGATTTATCCGTTCCGTTTGCCACGGTTTTGCCGGAACCCACCGGTCGGGCAACCGCAAAAACTGTATTGGTACCAGCGTAAAGGCGCTATTAAAAAAGTGCCGCAGGCACACCATAATTATTCACTATTAATTATTCATCATTCATTATTCATCGGGACGGTCACAGACCGTCCCTTTTTTGCCTTCCCCTGCGTAGCTTGAGGGGAAGACAATGTCGAAACCTCTGCTGCATGTCGTTAATTGACAGCGGCAGTAGATGCAACATGCGGAACGGGCAAGCCCGTTCCCTACGAGCGGCTGCGGCCGCGGCTGAGAGCTAATAGCTGACAGCCGAGAGCCATTGTGTGCGCTAAAGCGCACTTATTTGAATATTCAACCCCTCGGCAGCAAAGCTGCCTGCTCCCCTTGCAGGTGAGCCAATGAGGTGCGGCGCAAAATTCAGCAACGTACTAACGTAGCGCGAGGCAACCATGGTTTGGTCGGTAACTTCGACACCGGGCGGCAAAAACTCCGCACCGCACTTGCGTTACGCGAGAGTTTTACGGTTTTGTCGGTTGTCTTGAACTGGGCAACAAAATCCTTTGCCGTACTCACGTTACGCGAAACGGCACGGTTTTCTCCGCACCCTCGAACCGGGCGACCGCAATATGCGTATTGGTAGCTGCCCCAATGCGCCTCTAAAAGACAAAGGAGGTATCGACGGTGACGACGGCGAAGTGGCCGGGGAGCTTTTCCTCGACGGTGCGGCAGATGATATCGCGGAACTGCTCTGGCGTTTTGCCGCAGCCGGTGTCCATAACGACGTCGAAGATGAGGTTTGTGTGGCTCGGCCCCATGACCATGCGGAAATCATGAATGCCGCGCAGCCCGTCAATGCCCTTAAGCGCCTCCTCGAGTGCGGCGTGTTCGGCGTTTACCTGCTCGTTGTCGGTCTCGACGGGGTCCATGTGGATCGTCGCGTCGCAGCCGAGCGCGCTTTTCAACTTGCGCTCGACGGTGTCGATGCTGTCATGCAGCTGGAAGATATCGCCGCGGCCGTCTACCTCGGCGTGCAGAGAGATCATCATTCTGCCCGGACCGTAGTCGTGAACAACGAGGTCGTGCATGCCGATGACGGCGTCCGAGCTCATGACTATCTCCTCGATGCTTTTGACAAGCTCCGGATCGGGCGCCTGACCGAGCAGCGGCGAGAGTGTGTCCTTTGCAACGCCGTAGCCGGCAAAGAGAATGAACACCGCGACCGCCGCGCCTGCCCAGCCGTCGATATTGACCTTGAACAGCCAGCTTACGCCCATTGAAAGCAGCACGACCGCCGTCGCGACCGAGTCGGACAGGCTGTCCGCACCCGTGGCCGCCATGGCAGAGGACGAGATCTTTTTGCCGACGCTGCAATTATACGCAAACATGTACAGCTTGACGAGGATCGACGCGAGCAGTATCGCCGCCGGGAGCAGGCCGACCTCGACCGGCTCGGGGCTGAGTATCTTATCGACCGAGCTTATCAGCAGCTCAACGCCCATGACAACGATCAGCGCCGCGACCGCAAGGCCGGAGATGTATTCTATCCTGCCATGGCCGAAGGGGTGGTCGGGGTCGGGCTTTTTGCCCGAAAGCCGGAAGCCCAGCAGCGATATCGCCGACGCGCCGGCGTCGGAGAGGTTGTTGAACGCATCGGCGGTTATGGCGATCGAGCCGGATATCGCGCCGGCGGCATACTTGCCGGCAAACAGCAGCACGTTGAGGAATATCCCCAACAGGCTGCACAGCGTTCCGTAAGCCTTGCGCACAAGCGGATCGGCGTACTCCGTCGGATTTTTTATGAACAGTTTTGATAACAGCTTAACCATTTTTTCGGCAGCGCTTTCGCGCTCTCCTTGATATTTGTTCTGCGCCCCCTGCGGCGCACCTGAATTATATAATGCTTTTATCCCAAACACAAGGAAATTAATAAAAACTTGACAATAATCCCTTGATGTTTTTTTCTACATGTAATAAAATATGTAGATACATCACTCGCGGGAGAATCAGATGCACAAATTAGCCAAATTTATTATAGACAGCAGAAAAATAATACTTATTCTTTTCATCGCGGCCGCGTGCATGTCGGCCTACACGATGCGCCTTACGACGGTTCAGAACGATCTTTATCAGTTTCTTCCTGCCGAAACGGAGACGCGGCGCGGCCTGAAGGCGATGGACGGCGAGTTTATCACCTACGCGACGGCCGAGCTTATGATCGAGCACATTTCGTATGACGACGCGCTGGCGCTGTCGCAGGATATAGCGGAAATAGGCGGCGTGCGCCAGGCAAGCTTCGATGATACACAGGATCACTACAAGTCCGGGACGGCTCTTATTTCCGTGAGCTTTGCCGGGACGGCGAGCGACGAGATATGCACGCAGGCTCTTGACGCGATAAAGTCGCTCGTCGATGCGAGGTTTGACGCGGATAACGTGAAGCTCTACACCGAGGTCGGCACGGATTTCAGCAGCACGCTGCTGGGCGAAATGCTCATAATCGGCGCGCTGAGCGTAGTTACGGTCATAATCCTGCTGCTGCTTACCTCGCGCAGCTATGCCGAAGTGCCTGTGCTGCTGATAACCTTCGCAATGGCCGCGGCCATCCAGCAGGGAACAAACTTTCTGTTCTCGGAGATATCATATGTCGCAAACTCCGTAACGCTCATTTTGCAGCTTGCCCTGGCGATCGACTACGCCATCATCCTGTGCAACCGCTTTGCCGAGGAGCGGCGGTATTTTGAGCCGTATGACGCGGCGGTGGAGGCGCTGTCGAAGGCGATACCCGAGATAGCCTCGTCCTCGCTGACGACCATCGGAGGCCTTGTCGCGATGACGTTCATGCAGTTCGGCCTCGGCAGCGACCTCGGCAAGGTGCTGATAAAATCCATACTGATCTCGATGCTGACGGTGTTCCTGCTCATGCCGGGGCTGCTGCTCATGTTCAGCCGCGCGATAGAAAAAACAAAGCACCGCAGCTTCATGCCGAACATAAACGCCATCGGGCGCTTTGCGTGGAAAACGCACAAGCTCGTGCCGCCTGTTTTCATCTGTGTCGCGGCGGCTGCGTTCTTCTTTTCGAGCATGTGCCCGTTTTCGTATAACTACAGCGACGATTACCCCCTGCGCCTGAACGAAACGCAAAAGGCGCATCAGCAGATCATAAACACATTCGGGAACAACAACATGATGGCGCTCGTCGTACCGACAGGCGATTATGAGACGCAGGCGAAGATGCTCGACGAGATATCGGAGCTTGACCACGTCACCTCGGTTCTCGGCATAGCCTCCGTTGAGGTCATGGACGGCTACCGCCTCGGCGATAAGCTCACCATCGGCGAATTTTCCGAGCTTGCCGGGCTTGACGACACGAGCGCGAGCGCGCTTTTCGTCTATTACGCAGCGCGCCACGCCGACTACGACCAGGTGCAGAGCAACATGCGCGAATATAAAATTCCGCTTATAGACCTGTTTTTGTTCCTGTATGACGTTGCCGAGGACGGCACGATAGAGCTTCCTCAGGACAAGATAGATATGATAGAGAGCCTGTATGCCCAGCTTTCCGACGCGAAGGCGCAGCTTCAGGGTCAGCACTACAGCCGCATGCTCGTTTATTCCGACCTGCCAACGCAGTCGGACGAAAGCTACGCGCTCATCTCGCAGATCCACGGTGTTGCCGACAGCTACTACGGCGACGATGTTTACGTCACCGGCAACGCTACCGCCGCGCGCGACCTGGAGGATTCGTTCTCGACGGATAACATTCTGGTCAGCGTGCTGTCGGCGGTGTTCGTCGTGCTGGTGATCATGTTCGTGTTCCGCTCGGCAGGACTTTCGGTGCTGCTCATTGCGGTCATTCAGGGCAGCATCTGGCTCAACTTCTCGATATCGTATTTCACGCAGAACTCCATCTTCTTCGTCGGCTACCTGATCGTCAGCGCGATACAGATGGGCGCGAATATCGACTACGCGATCGTCGTTTCAAACCGATATCTTGAGCTGAGGCAGCGCAATGTTTCGCGCCGCAAGTCGATACGCCTTGCGCTCAACGGCGCTCTGCCCACACTCGTAACAAGCGGCAGCATCCTTGTCATTGCCGGCCTGCTCATCGGCTTTATAAGCACCGAGAGCATAATTTCCGTCATCGGACTCGTGCTCGGCCGCGGAACGATAATATCTCTGCTGCTGGTGCTGTTCGTTCTGCCGCAGATGCTCGTCTGGGGCGACAGATTCATCTCGCGCACGACCGTCAAGGGCAGAAGGCTTCGCCTGCATCCGCTTTTTGACGAGGACTTCGAGCAGATAGCGCTCAGAGACAGGGCGCGCAAGGGGAAGTAATTCCGCAGGAAGCATTGGGGGGAAACGTGTTTCCGCAGGAGAAAGGAAGATATAATGAAAAGAACACTGTTAATGATCATGAGCATCCTGCTCGCTGCAAGCTCGGTATTCGGAATCATTGCGGCAGGACGCGGCTCGGACGAGCTGTCGGACATCATGCGCTTCAAGCGCGGACAAAAGGCCGATATCATCGACTTTGTCGATGTACTCGATAAGCGCGTTGCCGATCTGCGCAAGGCGGAGGAAAACCGCACCGAGGACGAAAAGGACTACACCGAGTCCGTCGTGACCGATCAAAAGGGCAATGAGCAGCTCAGTCAGGGCACGCAGGAATATAACGCCGGCGCTGCGAAGATCGCGGCCGGTCAGGCGGAATACGACGCCGCCGAGAAGCAGTATAACGAAAAGCTCGCCGAGTATCAGGCGGCCGAAAAGCGCCTTAACGACGGCGAGGCACAGCTCAACGACGCCAAGGCTCAGCGCGACGCGGCGCAGGCCAAGCTTGACGCCGCAACGCCGGCATACCAGCAGGCGCAGCAGCTTTTTGCCTTTATCGACAAGCACCCGGCGCTCCAGATAGCCGAAAGCATCCTGCGCAACTTCGGCTTCACCTCGCTTGACGAGGCGAGAGCCGCTATGAAGGAATATGAGGATGGTCAGGCACAGCTTGCCGAGGCAAACGCCCAGATATCCGCCGCCGAGCAGGAGATAAACGACGGCAAGGCTCAGCTCGCCGCCGCGAAAACTCAGCTGGATAACGGCAAGGCTCAGCTCGCCGCTGCAAAGGCTCAGCTCGATAACGGCAGAGCGCAGCTCGCCGTTGCCAAAAATCAGCTCAGCGCCGGTCAGCAGAAGCTCAACGACAATGTTGATAAAATGAACGACCTCAAGGAAACGCTCACCGAGCAGGACGACGCGGAGGCCGCAGTAAAATCCGGCATTGCCGTGCTCATGGAAAACGAGGGCATCGCAAAGCTCGTGAGCGACGAGAGCGACTACGAAGCCGTGCTCCAGGCCGCGCGCGACTATGTCGAGGACGATGCCGACAAGCTCAACAGCGAGCTTGACGTGCGCCAGAACCTGTATAACCTTCTGCGCATTATAAGCATCGTCGGCGTTATCGCCGGAGTTATCGGCGTGCTCGCTTCGCTCAAGCCCAACCGTACGCGCATCTATGCGGCGACCGGAGCCGCCGGTATTGCCGCCGTTGCATCCCTTGTGCTGAACATCTACGGCCTGTCAAACGATTACCGCAGCTTCGTCTATTCGCTCGAGGACGGCTCGGGCAACGGACAGACGCAGCTTATAGCAATGCTCGTGCTGCTTGCCGTTTCGGTCATAGCGGCGATAGTCGCCGTCGTCTGCGGCAGAGCGTACACCGATGCCGTAAACGGCCGGGAGAGGGAAAAGTATGTACGCCCGTCGGAGACCGTCGCCGCCGCTCAGCCCGAGCTTGACGCAGACGAGGAGGACGACGATGAGCCGGCTCCCAAGCCGCGCCGCAGGGACAATAAGAACAAAAAGCACAGCGCCGAAAAGCTTGAATACACGCCCGAGCCGGACAGCATCGACGAGCTTACCGAGCAGACGCGCCGTCTGAACGAGGAGGCCGAAAAGCTTGAGGCCGAGGCACGCAGGTACGATTACGAAAAGGCACGCCGTGAATACGAGGAGGCTCGCCGCAGATTCGAGGAAGCGCGCCGCCGCTCGGAAGAGAATAAGTGACAAACGGTATTACGCCATCCGGGTCCTCCGGATGGCGTTTTGAACAGGAGAACAGAAATGGACAGAGACACTCTGCGGCAGTATATCCTTGAAAACTATGCCGCCGTAAACGATTTCCCTTGGATATCAAACCCCACCTACGAGGTCTTTCGCAGCGCAGTCAGCAAAAAGTGGTTCGCGCTCGTTATGGAGATACCGCGCAGCAGGCTCGCCCTGCAAGGGGAGGATATAGTCACCGTCTTAAACTTAAAATGCGATCCGCTGCTTTCCGGCTCGCTGCGCGCCGAGCCGGGCTTTTTCCCGGCCTATCACATGAGCAAGGAGCACTGGATAAGCGTTGAGCTTGCCGCAGTCGATGATGATAAGCTGCGCTTTCTCATCGACATGAGCTGGGAGCTTACAGGCTGACGGCTCAGCTTACATAGCACTGGATTTTTCGCCGGTGATGATATATAATCATTTGTATCACTTGCCGCACGGCGGCAGATCGGAGTAAATTTGTATGAACAAGCACAGAATCAACATATTCATCGCACTTGTGCTGGTGCTCATCATCATCGCCGCGGTCTCCATGTGGCTTACAAGCCGCGACATAAAGAACACCGTGCCGACCGAGAGCGCTCAGCCGACCCCGGCGCTCACGCCGAGCGTCATTTCGACCCCGACCCCGGCTCCGGCCGAGAGCGCGCGGCCATCGGCAGATCCGAGCGCTTCGCCCTCGCCGAGTGTACAGCCCGGTCAGACTGCCGCGCCGCAGCCGACGCAGCAGGTCATAAACCGCACCATAAACCAGACCGGTAGCTTTGAGAGCAACACAGGCACCAAAATGATAATGTATGCAAACTGGACGGCCACCTCGCAAAACAGCGAGACCGTTACGATAAAGCTCGACGTTATCCTGAGCACCTACACGCTGTCCGTCGGCCCCCATAACGGCGTTATCACCGTTGCCGGCGTTGACTACAGCTTCACGAGCCCCGGCATAAGCTACAAGAGCGAAAAGGTCAGAAACAATGCCGTTTTGACGAGCCGCAGCATCGAAGTCACCGTTCCGGCAGGCCAGGCAACGGCGATCCCCGTTTCCGTCAAGTGGGACTTTTACGGGACCTACGGCGGTGTGGAGATAAGCAGGGTCTCCGCCGGCGGCACGATTAACATTCAGGGATGAAGGTGACAGCATGAGATCCACTCTCCGCAGAACATGGGCAGAGGTCTCGCTCGACGCGATAGAGCATAACTATAAGGCTCTGCGCGCGCGCATCGGAGAAAACGTCAAATTTCTCGGCGTCGTCAAGGCCGACGCTTACGGTCACGGCGCGGTTCACGTCGCGTGTACGCTTCAGGAGCTCGGCGCGGACTATCTGGCCGTTTCGAGCCTCGATGAGGCGATGGAGCTGCGCGCAAACGGCATCGTAATGCCCATCCTAATCCTCGGCCACACGCCCACCGAGCAGGTGCCGAACCTGATAGCCAACAACATCACGCAAACAGTCACCTGCCTTGCCAAGGCGCATGAATACAATGCAGCCGCAGCCGAGTTCGGCGCAAAGCTGCGCGTTCACATCAAGGTGGACACCGGCATGTCGCGCCTCGGCGTTCTGTGCGCAGGGCGGCATTTTGAAACCGGTGTTTCCGGCATAGTTGACTGCTGCGGCATGCCTTACCTCGATGTCGAAGGTATGTTCACGCACTTTGCCGTCGCAGATGAGGCGGACGAGGCCGACGTTGACTACACCAAAAAGCAGTTTGAGCTTTTCAAAAACACCGTCGCCGCCGTCGAGGAACGTATCGGCCGGCGCATACCGCTGCGCCACTGCGCCAACACCGGCGCCGTTGCGCTGTATCCGGAAACGTATATGGACATGGTACGCCCAGGACTGCTGCTGTATGGTTACGGCGAGTTTGCCGAAAAGCTCGGCCTGCGCCCGGCTATGGCGCTCAAGGCAATGATAAACACCATAAAGATCTATGACGAGGGCACCGATATCAGCTACGGCCGGCTGTTTACAACAAGCGCGCCGACGCGCATCGGCGTCATCCCCTACGGCTATGCCGACGGCTTCTTCCGCTGCCTGTCGAACCGGTGCAGCATCATGACCGCCGACGGCCCCGCACCCCAGCGCGGCAGGATCTGCATGGATATGAGCATGATCGACCTCAGCGAGCTGCCCAATGTCGGCGTCGGGGACGAGGTCGAGATCTTCGGCCCGGATAACCCGGTCGAGACGCTCGCAAAGCTTGCCGGAACCATTCCGTATGAGCTGACCTGCGCCGTCAGCAAGCGCGTTCCGCGCGTTTACTTCAAAAACGGCCGCGAGATCGACCGTGAATTGATGATGAGATTTTGAACATGAAAAAAAGCACCCTCGGAGGGTGCTTTTTTCAATAGGCATCAGCGTTTGTTGAATTTGAGCTTGGGCTTATAGAACTCGAAAATGACGGTGTCGTTGCCCTTTTCGTTGGCCCATTCGTGGCTGGTCCAGCAGACCTTCATCGCACCGAGAGCTTCACACAGCTTCACCGGGAACGGCTTGGGCGCGATCTTATATGCGATAAACTGCGGCCGCGCGAGGAAGTTGAGCAAGACGTTTCCGAGTATAAAGCCGGTCACGGGTTTTACCTCGCCGTTATAGTCCTTCGGCGGATTTGCCAGCTGGCCGCGCACGACCTCCGGCGCGTTGATCTTGAACCAACGCACGATAAACGGATTGAAGCTTTCGATGCAGTAGTCGCCGGTGTAGCGGCGAAGAAGCGCATAGGTTTTTTCGCAAAGCTCCTTGTTGCGCTTGCCGTTTTTCAGCTCAACGATGAGAGCCCCGCGGCCTCTGACCGTTTTAAGAACGTCGGAAAACAGAGGTATCGTCTCGTCGGTGCCGCAAAGGCTCAGCTGCTGCAGCTCGGCAAGGGTCTTGGAATCGACGCGCGCATCAACTCCGCAGACGCGGTTGAGCGTATCGTCATGGAACACGACGACCTGTCCGTCCTTCGACAGCTGAACGTCGAGCTCGATTCCGTAGCCGTAGGACGCGGCACGCTCGAACGCGGCCAGCGAATTCTCCGGCACGGATTTATCACGTTTATGCAGCCCACGGTGGGCAAAATTACGGTTTTGGAAAGGCGATTTCTGCTTCTTGCGGATCTTGCCGGGAGCAATGAGGTATATAAATCCGCCGACAGCGGCAGCTCCGGCAAATGCGGCAAGCTTTGCGGCGTTTACCTGTTTTTTCATTATAACACCTCCGGTGAACATTTCTATATCCACATTTTACACCCCTGCACCATCCCGGTCAAGGATTTTTAGAGGCGAATTGGGGCAGCTACGGATACGTATATTGCGGTTGCCCGGTTCGGAACATTGGAGGAAACCATAGTTGCCGCGCAACCCGGTAGTACGATGCTGAGTTTAGCGCCGCACCACATTGGCTCACCTGTCAAGGGGAGCAGGCAGCTTTGCTGCCGAGGGGTT